>Ga0182015_10000150_pt1 | contig 97311 bp, 69 predicted proteins | sample 712P3MmetaG_FD_120478 | JGI IMG/M metagenome (GOLD analysis project Ga0182015, IMG submission 120478) | Permafrost microbial communities from Stordalen Mire, Sweden - 712P3M metaG | ecosystem: Environmental > Terrestrial > Soil > Wetlands > Permafrost | place: Sweden: Stordalen | collected...
CCATGCCGATATACTTTCTGCTATCCATTGAGGGCGCTCCTTTCTGTTGTGGGTTCGAGCCAAACACTCAAAACCCTACTCCAAAAGGGGCGCCCTTTTATATTGCGTCGGATAACCGGACATGTAAAGTAACACTTCATTTGTCTGATAAGTGAGGTAGTCAAACACCCCGGCTTGATGCAAGCATGTGGTGATCCAGGAAAGACCCCCACCAAGAGATGGTTAGGTATTGCCGCATCTGCGGTTTCCGTACTGCAATGCCACAAGATTCGCGTTCGCCTGAAGCACTCCTTCTCGCAGCAGGCTCCTCCTCTGTTAGTTTTACTTCTGAACCCATACGAACTGAATCGCGTCCCATCGCAGCCCGCTGGGAATCTGACAAGACCCGCTTCGATACCCAGGTGGCATACTGGCTCCCATGGTTCGGATTCCTGAAGGCGGTGGAATCGGGCAAGGCTCACCATCCTCGAAGAACGTAAAACCATCGAGCGATAGCTGATAGGCTATATCTCGCCGCTTCGATTCAACGATGGGTGCAGTTTGTGGCTCGACAATCTCACCGCGCTGCCTTGCGAATTTCTCGGATTGGGCTTTCCATGTTGCTGTCTGCAATGGCGTCGCGATGAAAGGTTGAGACTGCTGATGCCCTTCTCCTTGACGTCGAGCGTAGCGTTCATCCTCGGCGGCTTTCTCCGCATCCCATTGTCTCTGCCATTCTGCGGGATTCTCACGCTTCAACTTGCTGCTAGCCTCCAGCAGTTCAAAGAAGGCGCATTTATTTTGGTACTCCTGCAAATAGTAGCGGTATAACTCCGTGCCTGGCTTGTGATGTGTCTGAAAAAGATTCTTCTCAGCCCACGGTCTGGCATCTATCACGGCATCAGATTGTGCAGGCGCGTCGGCGTTAGTCTGCGTCGAATCCTCGGGGCACAATTCTTTAAGGCGTGCATCGGTTTTGCGAATAGTTCTCGCGGCAGAAGAGCGGGCAGAGTGGCTGCTCGTCGGAGAATCCAAAACTTTCTGTGCAGCATACGAGTCCAAGCATGTTTGCCAAAGTGCGAGAGCCTTCTGATATTCCTCTTGGTTGCCACAGAACATTTCGAGGCGGGGTTTTAGGTCACCAACTAATATGAACCACCGTTCCGTCTGGTAACAGTCTAGCCTCGACTCAAGTTCCAAACGCATATCACACCAGTAGTCTTTTAGCCGTATCTCAAAATCGTCCTTGCTCTCGCCTTCTAACTGCGTCGGCTTCACAGGCACGGGCAAGTCAGACACAGGTTCTTCCGCAGGCTTCTCGCTTTTAAGTTTTCTCAATTCGGCACGAGCAGTAGCAGCCTCACGTAACCGCTGCATTTGCTCCCTTGCAAGCTCTCGCTCAGGCTCCGATTTAGTTGCGTCACTCGCGATAGCTTCGAGGCGGTGACGTTCGATGACTTCTTTGTGGGTCATGCTGCTATCTCCTGTTGCATCATTTTGTGTGACTCCTCTTGAACATTTAGCCGTGCGCGAAAGGGTCCCATCTAGGGAGTCCCAAACTTTTTAAAAACGCTTGCGGAAAATTTGGGTCCCTCTCGACGTAAGAAAAATATCGCTGTGCGTTTTTACGTGAAGGTAAGTTTGCCGCCAAACGGTGGTCGTGCCGTGGGGAGGTTACGATACACGCCTTGGGGCCCCTCCCTGAAAATTCCTATGTGCCGAAAAAGTCCAGAGCACATTTGCTGCATTGAATCCGAAACTGAAATCACAGTGGGGAAACCAATCGCTCTCGGATTCTAGTGGCAGGTTTCCAACGGCGGAGGGTGGCACCCCCAGATTGTGGCAGCGACAAACGAAAGTCCTATTGCAAAACCCAACGGACGGGTTTATATTCGCAGTATGAACAAGAAATTGCTTTCCGAAGTCATGCGGTATCTCGGCAAGCAGAAATCGGCGGCTAAAGCCAAGGCGTCCCGAGTTAATGGACGCAAGGGTGGACGCCCCAAAAAGGTGAAACGATAATGCAATCACTTACACCGAATGAAATGCTAAAAGTCCTGAAGACTGCGAGCACGTCCAAGCGCAATCACGCCATGATTCTCTGTGCCTTCCGTTTTGGCATGAGAGCGAGCGAAGTCTGCGACTTGCGGCTGTCTGACCTCGATATCAAAAACGGGACGATCACAATCAGGAGGCTGAAAGGTTCTCGCACAAGCGTTGGTGCTCTGACAAACGTGCAAGGTCAACCGCTGCTTTCCGTGGCACGAGTCTTGAATGCGTGGCTCGATGAGCGAAGAACTTGGCAGGACGATAGTGATTATGTGTTCGTCTCGCAGAAAGGCGGCAAACTTGACCGCTCGGCGTTCTTCCGCATGTTCCAATCCGTGACTACCGAAGCGGGTATGCCTGCCACGAAACGTCATCCGCATTGCTGCAAGCACTCGCTCGGCTTTGCCATGGTTGCCGCCAATCGCAGCCTTACGACCGTTCAGAATGCTTTGGGACATCGCTCCGTGGCTTCGACAGGCATCTACGCTCAACCCAGCCGTGAACAAGTGGATCACGCCGTTCAAGCAACCATGCTCGAACTCTTCTAGCCGTCTCTCCTGAATCAATCCCATGGCAGAACCCTGACTTCGGTCGGGGTTTGCCGTTTTTGAGGCTTTTTCTAAACGCACCAAACTACTCAAATTGATGCGTTATTCGCCGATGTGCGTCCGCAAGTCTTTTAGTCCGCCGCCTACCGTTTTCGGGAACCCGTCGCAAATGGTGCGTTTCTGGCTCGGGAGTCATCTGTGTACCCTGCCAACCCGAATCTCCGTGATTTACTGCGCTCTATGCAAAGATGGGTTGAATCCCGCTGAAATAACCCAGCCGTTGGATTATGTCTGAGCCATCCCAGTGACGCCACGAGAATGGCATTTCCTAGCGTTTGGAAGCCGCTGGGACGAACTTGCCGCCGACTTATACCCAACGGATGGGTAAATTAGATTCCGCGTTGAAAACAAAGCCATTTATGGATTTATCCTGATTTTGCGAAAATCGCTCGGGAAGAAATCTTTAAGGACATGGCGCCTACCAGACCCATTGAACCTATCCGTTAGGTATACGCCACCAGGATATCGGTTGCCGCTATTTGCAGCCAGTTTCCCGCGATTTGCCGCGCGCAAGAGCGTGGACAGCCATGGCACGGTCGCAACAACGCCTTCGGCTTGAACTGTCCGCTGGAAACAAATCGTCTGGGGACGCGGCCTAAGCCTGAACCACTGACCGAGCTTCGGGCAGGAGATCTTGTTCCGTGTTCGCACCGGGGCTATTCCCCCAGGGCCGCATCTCCACCCGTGAGCGGCCGTATTGCGATGGCGGGGACCTGTGGCGAGTGTTTGGTCAAGTTGGCGGATAGGCCGACGCCAACAATCCCATGCGTGGCTCTGAGTTTCGTGGAAAAAAACGTTTTCAAGGAATTTCCTTACGAGTGCGTGGTACTCCGGCCGAATGTCTATTGATTCTACGAGTCTTAGATAAATTACTATACGTCCTTTATACATACACAAATGGTGCTCAAATGGTGCTCTTAACGGCCCTTTCTCGGTACGGGCGGTCATTTCTAAAGATCAAGAAGTCTGATTCGGCATAAGGCCGGGCAATCTGGACGATGCTTTGCAGACGACAAGCTTCCTCTTCCCGACTGAGCGAAGCGAACGCCCGTGCTTTTGACCTTGTGTTGATCTGCGGGCTTGGCGGGCAAGGATGCTGTGTGTGCTTTGGCTCCGAGACTGAATCACAATGCGTGCCGAACGCTCTGGTGCTGTTGCACAAAATACAGTGCCGATTAAACGGCGTCAGCCGCAAACTCCCCCGACATGCGCTTGCCTTCCCTGCGATGCCGCTGCGTAATCGTCTTGCGCTGGCGTTTCTCTTCGGCGGTCTTGCAGGGTCTTCCACGCTTCTTTAGTTCGGCTGGCGGTTTGCGTCGGCGTCCCATCACTCACTTGCCACGTTCTTTCAAGTCGGCTTCCGCAGCATGATTGGCTTCGTTATACTCTTCCTCTTCCGCCGGTCGTGAAGGTGCAGGTTGACTTCGTTCTTTGAAGATCCGCGCCCTGAGCGCCGCGAATTCGGGCGACTTATTTCGCTTCTGCACCGCGTCAAGAAACAGCAGCAGAGTTGGAAAGCTCTGCGGAATTCCTAACTTCTCCGCAACCGCAAGCAGATCAACTTCAAATGGCTTCAACTCGGCGGTATAACAACTGGCCATGACTGAAGGGCCGGGACGTTCCCACAATTGTTCCGCGAGGGACGGCGGCTTCTCCATCATCGGCAATTGGATCGGGCCACCGGCTCGCAATATCTTGAGCACCGGCACCCAACCTCCGGGCGGTTTGATGTCCTGGGTAAGCAAATCATAATTCACATGCTCCATAAGCCGCCTACAAACCCGGCGGTCATGAAGCGAGTCTTTGATAGTTTATCCAACACTTTGCGACATGCTTCGCGTAATTCGTGAACGTGCTCGTAGTTTTGAAGCGCTCCCGTTTGAAACTCTCCGTCCGAAATGAAGTCGAGCATTCGCTCCAATGACTCATCCTGCCCGATGCTTTGTCCTACAGTCATGGTCAGGTCAATGAAGTGACTGTATGGGGGTTGACTTTGTTCCTGCATTTCTCCCCTGCCCGCCGCACTCTCAACACTCAATACATTCAATGCATTGACTTGACTCAAAGCATTCAGGGGGCGCAACACTCCGTCGCCCTTGTGGGCAAAACTTGTGTTATCAGTTTCTTGCCTCGATTCTGAGCGCCTGTTTTTTCCTGGAACACCGCCAGTTTCACCGCCAGTTTTTACCAAAATATCGCCAGTCGGAGCGCCAGTTTCACCGCCAGTCGGAGCGCCAGGTTTTTCAAAGAAAACGCACCATTCCCCCTCCGTTTTTGTGATGGCGGAATGCTGGGTTACAACCCAGCCGCGATATGACGTTCTGTTGCGCATCTTCTCTGCCCTCGTGATGATTTGCTTTGTGCGCAGCAGTTCGAAGACAGCGCGAATCATGGACGGCGAAAACGGCTCCTTCGTTTCCCAATCACAGCAATTGAGGTTGAACCAACTGGCCCCTGCCCACACGAACCGCTCATGATCCTGCGTGGCCAAGAAATCCAATTTGCTGACTACGACACGAGCAGAGTGGCGGAAGTGTCGAGAATGCTTGCATGGTTTCCCGTCGCGAGGTAGCCGCACACTAGGCCGAAAACTTTTTCGGAAGTTCGTTGTTGTGATCATGCTTTGCGGCCTTCTCATCCGCGACCATCAATTCGCGAGCTCTTTCTTCGTACGGATCGTTCAACCATTGATTCGCCAACTGCGCAACAAAATCGACAAAATCTTGCATGCCTCGACCCAGCGAACGGCCACGCCTTGTATGCTTATCGAGCGCCAATCCGGCAGTGATTTCGTCGCATGCTGGTCGAGTTTTTCTCGCTCCAACACCATGCGTTGTCAAGGATGCGGGACTTCTCCCAGCGAATCAGCGCTATCCTCTCGGTTGCCGGCTTTCACTAGTTTACCGCCTTGCACCGTGTGGTCAATGGAACTGTTAGTATGTGTTCCAAATGTGTTACACTCTGGCTATGCGGTTAAGAGAGCATGTGGTGGTACGAATTGACGCGAAAAGCCTGAAGGCGATTCAGCGAATCGCAAAACGAGAAGATGAGTCCGTGGCTCGAATCATCCGACGCGCTATTTCGGCATTCTTGGAGCGTCACAAAGGTAAATGATGTGTTCAATCTCAAACAAGCTGCGGCGAAGGTTGGAATCAGCGAAGGGTTGCTGATTCTCTGGATTGCCACCGGCAAGGTGAAGCCGTCCGTTGAATTGTCGGCAACTAGCAAGGGATTGACGGGCAATGCGAAGCAGGCATTCGAGTCCTACGCTGGTGATCCAAGCGAACAAGCTCTCGGCTGGAATCGTTTCGTGCTGACGGACGAAGATGTAGAGCGATTGTGCGAAATGGTAGAGCGGACCGCGGTCAAAAAGTCTAAGACGGAATCGGCGCACGGGCCCGGTTCGCACTACTCTGTCCAAGAACTAGCAGCGTTGTGGGGCCTTGGTGTAGATAAAATTCGAGAACTTTTTGCTAACGAAGCAGGTGTCATCAAGATTCAAAAAACGGCCAAGAAGGGCAAACAGTCCTACACGACGTTACGTATTCCAGAGGCAGTTGCTGCGCGCGTTCAAAAAAGGATGTCATGAACATCTATCGTCGTCACAATACCGCACGTTGCTCTGCTGTGGAAGCAAACGCTCCCTGCTCCAACAAACGCCGCGGTTGCCCAATCTGGATCCGAGGCACAGCGCCAGATGGCACATATGTTGAAAAATCACTGAGATCCTTGACCGGCAAAATTGCGCGAGATTGGGAAGATGTCAAGCAAGCATTGCGCGACTGGGAGGAAAGCGGCAAGATCCCTGCACCGACTGCGAAGCGCACAACCATCGCTACTTGGCGCGTGGAATATCTGACCTTGGCCGAGGCGAACAATCTCAGTTCAGAAACGCTGCGCAAGTACAAACATCTGTTCAGCCAACTCGAAGCATATGCAGCTGACAAAGGTTTGACATTCGTGGATGAATTCGACCTGCAGACTACAACCGATTTTCGATTGTCCTGGGCAGATGGCCCGCTCTCAACATCTAAAAAGCTGGAGCGCCTGCGCAGCATCATGAAGCTGGCGGTGGAACGTGGCTGGCTCGTGAAGAATCCCGCTTCAAGTTTGAAGGCCCCGAAGGTGAAGCAATCCCCGACGCTCCCCTTCTCAAACGATGAGATGGCCAAAATAGTTGAGGCTGCGCGCACCAATCAACGAGTCTATACATTTATCATTGTCCTGAGATCCTCAGGGCTGCGCATCTCGGATGTGACCAGGCTCTCCGTAGATAGTTTGAAAGGCAATCGTTTGTCACTTCACCAAGCGAAAACCGGCGAGCATATATCGATCCTGCTGGACAAATCCGTGGCCGATGCTCTGCGCGCAGTTGTAGGTCTCAACAAAAACAAGTCTTATTTCTTCTGGACGGGCGAATCGAAGTTGGAAGCAGCGGTATCGAACTGGCGCAAACGTATTGCCGATGTGTTTGAAAAGGCTGGCATCGCGAACGGGCACACACACCGGTTTCGTGACACATTTAGTGTCGCGCTGCTGGAGAAGGGTACGACTATCGAGAATGTCTCCCGGTTGCTGGGCCACACGTCGATCAAGATCACCGAACGTCACTACAGTCCGTGGGTGAAGAGCCGTCAGGACGCCCTAGATGCCGCGCTCGACGGCGCAAACGGCTGGCTTACTGATCTCAAGGCTGGGCCGAAAGTGAAGATCGTTCAACTGCGGGCGAGAAGGTAAGACCGGCTCACACTGCAAATACACTGCAATTCGTCTCTCGATTCTGAATCTCGCTCTACAACCCACATAAACATTGGCCATTTTTATTATTTATATGGAGGCGCGGGTGGGAATCGAACCCACGTATAAAGGTTTTGCAGACCTCTCCCTTACCACTTGGGTACCGCGCCCTCGAATGAAGTATAGCGAAAGTCGGGCTTCGTTTCAGCCCGTAAAGCGGGTGTTGCGGCCTGTTTGCCGCGAAGCGGACGCGGCGGCGACCGGTTGAGCTGGCAGCGCTTACAGGGCAAATAAAGTATTACTCCAGATTTACGATACTATCGAACATGAGGTGTTTTTGTCGTAGTTTTCCTGCCGTCCGACTAAATTCACTCACCTGCCGCGAGGCAGATGGCCTGTATCCTTAAATATATTATATTGGCGCGAAGACCCTGCTACGCCAGGTGAATTAATCAAGGCTCCTGCGCTAGTTCGAAGCCTATCGGCCCGGAGCCACGTTTGTGATGAGTGCTTCTAAGCCGTTATAAAAGGTATCTCCTGCACAGCGAAACCTTTTCCACTCTATCTGCGCTCTAAGCTGACCCCGGCACAACGCGACGAATAACTTCGAACTGGATTTCCGTACACTTTGAAGAGCTGAACCTTATGGGGATCGAACCGCTCATCATCTGCTCACTAGACAGGTTCTTTTCACGATGCTACGCACGATCGACAATTCCTGCTTTGCAAGCGCGTCGGTTCTCAGGGATAAATAAAAGTGTTTCAGCGTTTTTAGCGCGGCTGTGATGCATGCGTTGATCACGCTCACTCGCTGCAATTCCTTCTGACTCAACGTGAATCTCTACTGTCTCATAGGGTGACATTTTCACGTTGCCGTTAAGGGGTGACAGAATTATGGAGCTAAGACAACAGGGTACTCATAACTTGACAGTCCAACTGTTTCACATTAGTCTTCATACGCGCTTAAAACAAATGTTGCATCATAAGTTATAGAACACAACAGATGTAGCATGAGGAATATGTCTTTGAGCGCATCGTCTCGGAGGAAGTGTGACGAGAATCGGAATTTGCGCTCTAGCCTTGATGCTCGCACGAGCGACCGTTCCAGGCCCCGCAAGTGAATCGTGGAAAGTGCCCGTGGTAGAGCGAAAACTCGCGAATGGATTGACGGTGATCGTCTCAGAGGACCATACCTCCCCGACTTTTGGACTGTGCATCAGTTACGGCATCGGCTATCGGTTGGAACCGGAAGGACGATCCGGTTTCGCGCATTTATTCGAACATTTCATGTTCCAAGGTACCCCTAATGCACCGAAAGGAATTTTCAGTTCGGTGATCGATGAGGGCGGCGGCTCTTTCAATGGGGCGACGCGAGCCGATTTCACGGAATACGTAGATTCAGCGCCGATTTCGGCGATCGACCCGATATTGTGGCTCGAAGCCGATCGCATGAAAACACTCGATTTTTCTGTTACGAATCTCGATAACCAGCGCAGTGTAGTCAAGGAAGAAGCGCGATCGACGATCATGAATCAGGCCTACGGATTGTTTTATGCAGTAGACCTACCGCAGAAGGCATTCGACACTTTTCCGAACAATCACAGCATTATCGGAGACTTCAAAGACCTAGATGCAGCATCCATACCGGAAGTAAAAGCCTTTTATGAATCCTATTACAGTCCCAATAATGCCGTGCTTGCGGTTGTGGGAGATGTGAATCCCGATGAGGTGTTTGCGAAGGCGGAAAAATATTTCTCGGCGATCCCGGCTGTGAAAAATCCGCCAAAGCCCGATGTTAGCGAGCCGCCGCAAACTACAGAACGCCAGGTTACTCAAGAAGACCGCTTAGCGCATTCACCGGCCATCGCAGTCGGTTACCGAATGCCCCCACGCAAAGATAGAGATGCGATTGTGGGCGCTGTCGTTGCTGAACTTCTTTATCGAGGCAATGCGTCGATTTTGTATCAGAAATTGGTGCAGGAAAAGAAGGTGGCAGTGTCGGTGAATGGCGGAGTGAATTGGCCGCTTGGGAATCAGTTTGAATACAATGGCCCCACGCTGCTGGCTGCATTCATTGTTTACCCGAATGAAGTGAAGGAATCCGATCTGCTGAGCGCCTATGACTCGGCAGTTAGCAGTCTGGCTGCGAACGGTCCGTCAGCGTCCGAGCTTGATACCGCGATCACCAAGCTTCGTTCCGATTGGGATAGTCAGCTAGAAATTCCTGTGGACCGCGCAGAGGTGATGTCTCTAGCGACTCTTTTCGACGGCACTCCAGCGATGGTGAATGATATTCCGAACGAACTGGAAAGCGTGTCGGCTGCGGATGTGAAACAATTTGCGGCGAAGTATCTTGCTAAAACCAATCGAACGATCATAAACCGCGTTCCGGCAACTAAACCGGCGATGTCTTCCGGGAACGAAAAGAAAAACCAATGACGCGAAATCCGCTACGACGAATCGCCGTGCTTTTTGCGCTTATATTCACGCCGGTCTTCGGTGTAAAAGCGCAAAAAGCGCCTAAGCTCCCCAGTGATTTGCCAGCATACGGTCCATTGAAACCTTACGCCGGGCCAAAAGTGATTTCGAGCAAGTTGCCAAACGGCTTGACGGTTTGGCTGGTGCCTCGCCCAGGATATCCCAAAGTTGCGTTTGCCCTTGCGGTGCACGGGGGCCTTGCGTCCGATCCGAAGGATTTGCCGGGTTTATCCGACGTTCTTGCATCTACCATCACGTTGGGAACTAAGACACGCACGGCCAAACAGCTCAGCGAGGAAATTGCGGCGGCAGGAGGCGCGTTAAACAGCCGCGCGGACGCAGATAGTGTTGTAGTTTCGACGGATGTGCCTTCTTGGAAAATGCAGATTGGTCTTAGACTCCTGGCGGACATCACTCAGAGCGCCGCGTTTCCCGAAGATCAAGTAGCACTCACGAAAAAAAACTCCGCCGAAGAATTGCGAGGCCAGGAAGCGCGCTCGATTTTCCTGGCGCGCCGCGCGCTGGCGAAGCTGGTTTTCGGCGCCAATCCATATAGCGTGATAGCTCCAACGGAAGATGCGATTGCGAAAATCAGCTCGGAGTTACTCTTAAAAGCCTACCTCACGGAATTTCGTCCCGATCAAAGTCTCCTGGTTGCGGTGGGAGATTTCGATGCTGCTGAAATCGTCCCGCTGATTCACGAAGCATTTGGGAAATGGTCCGGAAGTCAGCTGGCCACTGCCCCAGTTGCACCAGCGCCAGAAAATAAGGTTTCGCGAAATATATACGTCGTGGATCGCGGGGGCTCGGTACAAACGACGATGCTGCTGGGAAGCATTGGACCCACGGAACGAGACGCGAATTATGTACCCTTTGAGGTGTCGGACACTATTCTCGGCGGTATGGCGAGCGCCCGGCTGGGATCGAATATCCGAGAAGATAAAGGATATTCCTACGGCGCTGGTTCGCTGCTGCAGACTTACGCGGAGACGTCATTGCTTTATAGCGGGGCAAACGTTCGCAACGCGGTTACAGGCGCGGCTTTCAACGAATTTTGGTACGAACTCAATCGAATGGCGTTAACTCTTCCACGCCCCGATGAGCTTGAACGCGCGCAGCGCCACTTGATCGGATCGCAGGCGCTCAGGTTGCAATCTCAAGTGGAACTGGCAAATCAATTCTGTGATTTGTGGTCTAGAGGGCTGACTTGGGACACGCTAGAGCGCGAAGGTTCCGAGATTCTAAATGTCACGCTGGAAGATGCGGCAAAGATTGGAAAAGAATACTTTCCCGCCTACAAACAAACGATCGTGATGGTGGGAGACAAGAAAGTCATCATGGAGCAAATGGCTCCTTTCAATCTTCAAATTGAATCCGCTCCGTGAACCCGTAGAAACACCGTTTATCTACCACGATCCCAATATCTCCGGGGCGAGAGGCAGCAAGTATTGTTGCTAAGGAAAGACCCAGACCCATCCAACCCTGCTATTGATTGCATTTCCATCTGCCCATAGGTTCGGATTGCCTCGTTCCCTCAGTAAAAGAATTCGGAACTGGCATTCCAGCTTTCGGCTGTCCTCGTAAGCGGACGTAAAACATTTGTTGCAGAAACGTGATATCTGCGATACAAGTGTGGCATCGAGAAGGCCGCCTCCGGGCGTCGGAACAGGCCAATACAATCGTGCAGAATTCGAAGCGCAATCTTAATGGTGAGGGCGTCTATAAGGAGCGAGGCTTGTACGGTGACTGCGTGTCACACATACGAAAGACTGTGTCGCGCGTATGTGGACTTTCGCTGCTTTTGGTAACAATTGTTTCGATTACCTCTGCTCAATCGACGATCGCCTTCAAAGTTTCATTTCCGTCCACGGCGCATGCGGGCCCCATCACTGGGCGCGTGTTCGTAATCGTCACGCGGACGAATGAAGTGGATCCTCGCGTCCAACTGCTGTCGGAGGCCGCACCGCCTTTCTTCGGGAAAGATGTGAGCGCGCTGGGTGCAGACGAGGCCGTTACGATCGACCGCGACACAGCCGGATACCCGCTGCAGACATTGAAAGATCTCCCCGCAGGCGACTATTACGTCGAAGCCTTGTTAAACATTTACACGGAGTTTCGCCGCTCTGACGGCCATACGATCTGGGCTCATAACGATTGGATCGGGGAGCTCCCCACACTGGCTCCGGGCAATTTACATAGCGAAATTCAGAAAATGCACTTGGATCCCGCCAGTGGCTTCATGATTCGATTGTCCCTTGACAAAGTCATGTCCACAGATGATTTCAGGCAAAGCGAGCTGCTTTCTTCGCTAGCTCCAGCCCAAGAAACTGAATGGATTAAGACAGTGAAGTTTCAAAGTGCTGTTCTTACAAAATTTTGGGGACAGCCGATGTTCCTCGGCGCCACCGTCTTACTGCCGAAGGGCTACGAATCGCATCCTAACGCTCACTATCCCGTTGTTTACAACCAGGGCCATTTCTATCAGCCAATTCCTTGGGAGTTCGATCCTGATCCGAAAAAGGAAACTCCGGAGGCAATCGAAGATGGCAAGAGGTCGGGCCTCGGAACGGGTTATGAATTTTATCAAGCGTGGAACTCGGATAACTCTCCGCGTTTCATCATGGTGACTTTTCAGCATCCCTGTCCCTACTTCGACGATTCTTACGCGGTGAATTCTCCGAATTGCGGGCCATTCGGTGACGCGATCATGAATGAGTTGATTCCGTACGTAGAAACGCATTTCCGCATCATCCGCCAGCCGTTTGCTCGAATCCTTGAAGGAGGTTCGACGGGAGGATGGGAATCTTTAGCTCTTCAAGTTTATTACCCTTCGTTTTTCGGAGGGGCCTGGGTTTTCGATCCCGATCCGATTGATTTTCGGCGATTCCAACTGGTGGATATTTACAAAGACGAGAATGCCTTTGAGTATCGCCGGCCGGGCGCGTGGATTCGTAACCCGCGACCATGGAGTCGAACTCCGGAGGGCCAAGTGAGATCCACGGTGGAGGACGTAAGCCACTACGAGGATATGCTCGGACCCAATGGCCGATCGGATTACCAGTTGGACGGTTGGTGGGCGGTTTTTAGCCCGGTGGGTGACGACGGGTACCCGGTCGCGCTGTGGGATATGCAATCAGGAAAAATCAACCGAAACGCCGCTGACTACATGCGCGATCACGGCTTTGATCTCGGCAATTACATCAGCACACACTGGGCGCAGATCGGGCCGGATCTTGTTGGGAAGCTGCACTTTTTTGTTGGCGACATGGACAGCTACTACCTGAATCTCGCTGTGTACAAGATGGAAGAATTTCTGAAAGCGACGAAAAACCCCTATTACGAGGGAACTTTTGAATACGGCCGACCGATGAAAGGTCACGGTTGGCACCCAATGACCTGGGCGGACTTATTACGGCAAATAGCCGGACAGGTTCAGAAAAACGCGCCGAAAGAATTCGATATTTCTACGTGGAATTATTGATTCGTTCCGCGGCGATAGCCAGGAGCGAACATGATTTTCGAGCATCGACCAAGGAACAAGTTGAGGTAATGGAGGAACTATGAAACGCGAATGGCACGAAGGCTTCCGCAACTGCGGTTTAGCCTTCGCAAATCTTCGTGCGATGCTTCCGCTCTTGTGTTTAATGAGCGGATTGTTGCTGATTCCTCAGCCGGTAGTGGCGCAGGTCAACGGCACCGGTGCGCTTACTGGAGTAGTGACCGATACTTCGGGGGGCGTGGTCACCGGCGCTGAAGTGACAGTCGAAAGTGACGCGACCGGAGAGACGCGGGCAGTGACTTCAAACAGCATTGGGGCGTATTTGGTACCCCTGTTGCCGCCCGGGAATTACCACGTGACCGCGCGAAAGACCGGCTTTGAAGTTTCAAGCTATCCACACGTGACGGTGGTGGTGAGCGAGACCGATACGGCGAATATCCAGCTCAAGGTGGGATCTTCGACGGAAACAATTGTGGTTACTGCAACGCAGCAAATGTTGCAAACGGAATCACCCGAACTCGGAACAGTTACGGATGCCCGATTCATCACCGACTTACCCCTAGTAACGCGCAACTACGAGCAAATCATTGGATTAAATCCGGGAATATCAACTGAGGTGACCAATGCCGGTGACCTTGGCCTCGGAAGCGAGAGTTACAACGCCGGCAGTGCCGGTTTTTCCGCGAATGGCAGCACGACGATTGACAATAATATCCAATTAAACGGCGCGGACGTGAATGACTTAACGGCTGCCTTGAATTTCAGCGGTGGCACGCCGGTTCCAAATCCGGACACAATTCAGGAATTCAAGGTGGTTACGCAGCCGTACGACGCTGCGAACGGCCGTAACGGCGGCGCCAACGTTGATTTGATTACGAAGGGGGGCACGAACGAATATCACGGTTCCGTCTTCGAGTTCTTTCGCAACGAAGATCTGAATGCCAATAGTTATCAAAACAACTTCACCGGGCAGCCGCGCGGGCTGTTACGTCAGAATCAGTACGGCGGCACGATAGGAGGACCGATCAAGAAGAACAAGTTGCTATTCTTCGGTTCTTATCAAGGTACGAAGCAGCAGAACGGCATATCGGGAGGTTGTTCGAGCGTCTTGAGCCTGCCGCCTCTGACAAATGACCGATCGGCGGCAGCGATAGGAGCAATTTTTGCCGGGCAGAGAGGAACGATTCAGAACGAACTCGGGGGTGTCGGACCAGCTGTGGCACCTGATGGCTCCAATATCAACCCAGTTTCTTTGCAGATATTGCAGACGAAATTGCCCAATGGCAGCTACCTGATACCCACGCCCCAAACGATTCAGAATGGTATGGGAACGTCGACGTTCAGTCAGGCGTGTCCCTTTACCGAAAATCAATTCATGACCAACGCGGATTTTCTTCACACATCAAAAAGCAAGTTCTCAGCGAGGTTCTTTTATGCCAAAGACGATTCAATTATGACCCTGCCGGGTAACCCGCAAGTAGGAGGGACGCCCCCAGGATTTCCTTGGAGCAACGGCGCGGCCTTTCAAAACGCGTCTCTGGCCCATACATACACCTTCAGTTCCAACTTGGTAAATCAATTTCAATTCGCTTTTAATCGCTCGGCCGCTGTGGTGGCACAAACTGAACCGTTTACATGGTCAGATTTCGGCGCGACCGTTCCTGCTGTCCTCAATGACTATCCGAATATTGCGATAGGCACTTTCGGCCTGGGAGGAAACGGCGAAGGGTCAACCGTAATCCAGAATACTTTTATTGAAGAAGACACGCTCGCTTACACACGCGGCCGCGAAACATTCCATTTCGGAGGGGGTGTTACGCGCAATCAGGTGAACATCGAAAATTTCCACACATACTCCGGCGCATACTTTCAGTCTTTCCCTGACTTCCTGCTAGGGCTCACCGCTTCTGGCAATGGCACGGCCGCGGCTTGCGGATGTTCTGGTTACCCCAACGATGTTGAGACGACTTATCTGGTGGGTGATCTCGACCGCTCTTATCGCGTTCTGAACGGAAACGCGTTCATTCAGGACGATATTAAGGTTACTCCAAGGTTCACATTTAACGCCGGGTTTCGTTACGAGCGCATCGGGACCTTCAACGACATATTGGGACGGAACAGCTCATTTTGGCCAAACTTGGCCGATCCGAATCCGCCAGCTTCCGGCACGCTCGCGGGCTGGACCGTTCCTGCCAATTACACCGGGACAATTCCGCCTGGAGTGACGCGGGTGGGTAACAATTCCGGCACGGAAGCTTTAGGGCAGAATACATGGAATCCCAGAGTCGGTTTTGCCTGGCAATTACCCCGAACAGACCGTCTGGTTTTGAGAGCAGGGTACGGGCTGTTCCACTCCCGGAGCACGGCGGGGGTACAAATTCAGTCTCTTGTTGGGCAACCCTTCGGATTCTTCCAACAAGCAACGCTTCCGGATGCAACGCCTCAAACACCGTTCCCGGGGGTGCTTCCGGTAGTGCCATCTTTTGTTCCGTATTCACCGACGACATCGCAAGGGTTTGAAGGTTTTGCTCCAAATTTTGAACCTGCGGCAGTGCAACACTACAGCATGGACCTGCAGGCTCAGTTGGGTAACAACTATCTACTGGATATAGGATATGTGGGCACAAGATCAACAAAGTTGCCACAACTCGTTGCTTTCGATCAAGCCGCTCTGGCCAGTCCGACAAACCCGATTCGCGGGGAGACTACCAACACTATTGCTAACATCCCGCTTCGTGAGCCGATTCCGGGATTCTTTCCTTCCGGCACTCTGGAAGTCGAATCGGAAGGAGCCGCTTGGTACAACGCCCTTCAAGTAAGCCTGAACAAACATTACAGTAATGGCTTACAGTTCCTGGCTTCCTATACTTACGCGCGCGATCTGACAAATACGAATGGCTATACTACGAATAATCTGGGTGGGAATATCAGTTACGGGAATCAGCTAGAACCCAACCAAAACTACGGCCCCGAAACTTTCATCCGAGAGCACAGATTTGTGTTCAGCTACGTATATAACTTTCCAAGCCCAGCAGAATTGCGGTCGCTGAAGGGCAGAACGCTTGGTGGATGGGCTGTGGGAGGAGTGGCGACGATTCAATCCGGGCATCCCCTGGAAATCGTTTATACCGACCAGCTCAACGTTACTGGGATTTACTACAGCCGCCCAGACTATATTCCAGGGTGCAAGGTGGCGACGCCGGGATCCGTCCAAAAGAGATTGAATGCATACATCAATGCGGCTTGCTTCACAACGCCTCCGGTGATCGGCGCCGACGGCGTTGGAACCGATTTTGGCGACGCGCCGATCGGGTTGCTCAATGGGCCGGATCAGGTAAACTTTGATTTCTCGTTCATCAAGAATACGAGATTGGGATGGATTACCGAAGGCAGCAACTTACAGTTTCGGGCGGAGCTCTTCAACGCTTTCAATCACCCGCAATTTGCCGATCCGATCACTGATTTTCTGTATAACACGATTAACCTTTTTGGAGCGAATCCCGGAGGAGCTACGGTCGTTAATCCGCGAGTCGTGCAATTTGCCTTGAAGCTTACATTTTAGAGAAGCGCCCAGCGTGACCACGGAAGGCGACTAGGTGGAGGCCACTCCTGCGTGTGCCGGCGTATTTGTGAGGATGTTACGAGGACGAAAAGCCGGCACTGTCTCCGTTCTTAGCGCAACCATGAAACTCTTGCGAGCCGTATCGACGATAGGAGTTGTCGGGTTTTTCCTCTTTGCATGCTCTGTTCGCGCGCAGGGCACTCAATTTCAAATGTCCTTTTCTTCCTCCGTACATGAGGCACCGATCACTGGACGCATCTTCGTATTCCTCACCACCGACGGGAGCCGCGAGCCTCGATTCCAATCCGGCGGCACAGGCGCGGATGCCCCTTTTTTTGGCAAGGACGTCGAGGGATTGAGGCCCGGGGATACGGCGACTATCGATGCTTCAGCACTTGGTTATCCGATACGCAGCATGGCCGCCATTCCGCCCGGGGATTATTACGTACAAGCGCTACTGAATGTCTATACGGAGTTCCGGCGAGCCGATGGCCACACTATTTGGGCGCACATGGATCAATGGGAAGGCCAGCAGTTCGCCGACTCGCCGGGCAATCTTATTAGTGCGATCCGGAAAATTCACATCGATCGATCAGCGCCGAATTCAGTTCGTCTCGAGCTATCCAAAGAGTTGCCACCTGTGGAGGCGCCGGCGGACACAAAGTGGATCAAGCACGTAAAGATTCAAAGCAAGCTCCTAACGGAATTCTGGGGGCATCCGATGTATCTCGGAGCTGTAGTGTTATTGCCTAAGGATTACGATGCCCATCCGGATGTCAATTACCCGGTTGACTACGAGCAGGATCATTTCAGTCTGGCGCCGCCTTATCATTTTCAATCCGAGCCCGTTTCTCCCGTGGACGAGCAGAAAGTGGGCCATCGTGCGTGGGTCATTAACATGCGTCGGGGAGAGGGTTATCAGTTGTATCAGGACTGGAGCTCGGATAATTTTCCGCGGCTATTGATGGTTACCTTTCTGCATCCCACGCCGTATTACGACGACTCTTATGCTGTGAATTCCGCGAACAACGGACCGTATGGCGACGCAATCATGACCGAACTGATCCCCTACATCGAGTCTTATTTCCGCATTATCCGGCAGCCTTACGCACGTGTTCTTTCGGGGGGTTCGACCGGCGGATGGGAATCGCTAGCGTTGCAAGCCTACCATCCTGACTTTTTCGGCGGCGCCTGGGTTTATTATCCAGACCCCGTGGACTTTCACCGTTGGGGTCTCACGGACATCTACGCCGACGCGAATGCCTACACGCCACCCAGGACATCCTGGCTCGATCGAGAACGTCCGTTCTTGCGCACTGCCGAAGGGCAAGTGCAGGTTACCGCTCGCCAGCAGGGACAACTTGAAGAAGTATTAGGCTCCCATGGCCGCTCGACTGAGCAACAGGAAGCTTGGGAATCGGTTTATGGACCCGTCGGCGATGACGGTTACCCAAAACCTCTGTGGAACAAGATGACCGGAGTCATTGACCGCTCTGTTGCTGATTACATGAAGGAACACGGCTGCGATCTGACTTCCTACCTGCGAGAACATTGGGCCACGATTGGGAAAATGCTGGAAGGCAAATTGCATTTCTACTGCGGAGATATGGATAGTTTCTATTTGGATCTCGCAGTGTATCGTCTGGAAGATTTTCTCAAGAGCACACAAAACCCGAACTTCGGGGGATCGTTTGATTATGGATACCCGATGAAAGGTCACGGAATTCGCCCTACGTCTACGGGCGATATGTTGCGCGCCATGGCCGTTGAGATTGCCAAGAATGCGCCATCCGCAACAGACGCAAAATCCTGGCAATACAAATAGTTCCGCGAGAACGCGCCAGAATTTAAATTGCATGGAGGAAACGATGAGGAGCAGTGAGCGAACGGATGTCACCAAAATTCAGCGGCAATTGCGAATCCTGCAAGGATATGCGGTTGTATCAGCATTGGGCTTTGCAATCGTTCTCCTGGCCGCGTTGAAGCCTGCGGATCAAAAAGCCAAGTTTAGCGAGATCGAAGTCGGCCGCATCAATATTGTCGAGCCGAGCGGAAAACTCCGACTCACTATATCGAATAACGCACAATCACCAGGTCTAGAGATCGGCGGCAAATACTATTCGGCGCGCGAAGGTACGCGAGGCGCCGGTTTCACTTTCTACAACGACGAAGGAGACGAAGATGGTGGTCTTGCTTACCACGGCAAAACCGAGGATGGAAAAACTACAGCCGGTGGACTCTTCGCATTCGATCAATACGGCCAGGATCAAATCGTCGGGATCACATACCAACAATCGCAGACGCGACGCGTGGCTGGTCTGCAAGTATGGGACCGCCCCGAAACACCACTGTCCGGGATCGTAGCAAAAATCGACGCGATCGAGAAAATGAAGGACGGCCCGGAAAAGACCGAGGCTATGAAAAAAGTGCAGCAGGAGGCAGTAGCCAACGGCTTGACGGGAGCTACGCGCGTGTTCGTCGGAAGAGATGACAAGGACAACGCGACCGTGATGCTTTCGGACACGAAGAGCAAGCCTCGCATCGTAATGTCAGTGGACACTTCCGGGGTTGCTACTCTCAAGTTCCTGGATGAGGATGGGAAAGTCGTCGATACCCTGCCGCACGCAGCCGAAGAAAACAAAAAACCTTAGCAGTTACCACAAACTCTAAGGCCTTTCGCGACGAGATAGTTGTCCCGGCCTAAGGTAATAAAATTTAAGAGCGCTCGACAGAGTCTCACTTCGAGTTGTTCTTATAGATTACGCCCTGTTTCATTACAAATTGGACGTTCTGGAGCGTCTTGATGTCCGAGAGGGGATCCCCCGAGACGGCTACGATATCCGCCAACTTACCAGGCTCGATCGTTCCCAGCCGATCGCTCCAGCCAAGGAGTTGTGCTGCAGATAACGTCGCGGTCTGGATGGATTGCATGGGCGACATTCCATAAGCTACGTATAGTTGGAACTCAATGGCTTCGTTTTTACCTGTCCATGCAAAGCCGCCGGCATCAGTTCCGAATACTATTTTCACGTGCTTCTCCAAGGCTCTTGCAAAAGCTTTTTTCTGCGCCTCAACTATTGGGGAATCGGTGATTTGTCCATCCGCCGTTGCATGCGCGATGGTCATGGCGGTAGGAACCCAATAAACGCCTTGAGTCACGGCTTGATCGAGCAGAGCGTCGGAGAAACCCATGCCGTGTTCGATCGAGTCCACTCCGGCCTTTAGCGCAGCGGAAATTCCATCTTCTCCCGTGGCGTGCGCAGCTACGTGGTGGCCCAATCGATGTGCTTCATCCACAATCGCGCGGGCTTCGTCTTCGGTAAAGTTGACATAGCTGTGCAGTGCGCCGTCGGGAGTGAAATACGTCGCGCGGTCCGCGTAGAACTTGATCCAATCTGCGCCATGAGCCACCTGTTCGCGTACTGCGAGTCTGGCGTTCTCCACTCCGTCAACTACCTGCACGCCATGCGGCAGGTTGAGCTCCCAGGAATATCCCTGCAGAGGATACATTCCAGTCGGCGCCATCGCACGCGTTGCCACAAACAATCGAGAACCCGGAATTTCTCCACGCTCAATTGCCGTTTTCACATCCACATCGGCGTACATGGCGCCTTCCGTTTCCAAGTCGCGAAGCGTCGTGAAGCCGTGGTCAAGAGCGATGCGCGCATTGCGCGCCGCCAGAATCGCACGGTAGGGAATTGACTGCTTCAGGAGTTGGTCGGCATAGTCGCCGGCGGTGGGATCGCCCTGAAGAAAAATGTGCGTGTGAGCATCGATAAATCCGGGAAGGACAGTCAGGCGCGAAAGATCGACCACCGTTGTATCGGCGGGCGCTGCGCCGTTAGGCGTTACCGAAACAATCTTGCCACCTTCGATTACAATCACTACGTTGGAAGTTGGCGGGCCGCCTCTTCCGTCAATTAACTTTCCACAGCGAATCGCGATCTTATCCGGCACTTGCGCGGCGACTGTGAAAACACTCAGAAGCCCAACAGCCACGAAGCAACAGAGTTTAGCGATCGTAGTGCGACGAATCTGCATGCTCACCTCGCGTCCTCCCATATCGGTCGTCGTCGGCTCGTAACGCTATCACGGCCGTTAATCGGTGTCTTTCGCTACTTTGCGGCTGGCGCGGCGATCGTGGGCATCTGGCTCACAACTTTTCCAGCTTGATCCAGAAACTGAATCGTCGGGGAGCCATCCGCAGCCACTTGAATGACGATACGATCGTGTCCGTCCTGATCTTTCAACTTGAGCGATGCCGCTTTGTCGTCCCCCCGACCCAAGTAAACCCGCGCATGCGGTAAGGGATGTGACGTCACAAAATCCTTCCATTGACTCCGCGGAACGTTCAGGAGATCTGTGATGGGCCAGTCGGGCCTATCCACGATGCTCAGGCCTGCCTCCGTGTGGCCTGCGTCTTCGCCCGCATCGATTGTAAACACTTGGTCTTGCTCGTAGCGATCGAAGCTCAAATGCCCATAACTCTGTTTGTTGCCCTTGGCGTCTTTCGAACCGCCGAAGATCAGCCCGCCGTTCTCGGTGCCTTCTTCATTGAAGAACAAAATGCCAGCCGTCTTGCGATCTTGGTGTTCGTACTCTTTCCGTTTTACGATCAATCCAGGGAATGCCGATTGGTTGGAAATGACCATCCTCAATGTTCCGTCGGGCTCGATTACGTTAATGCGCTGAACATCAATTTCGTCGAACTTCTCCTTTTTGCGCTCATTCGCTGCTCCCATGAAGAGCAGCGCTGCAATTGTTAGCGCGGACACGACCGCATAGGCTTTCAATATCCGGATTTCTCTCCGAACTTTAGGATGCATAAGGTTCCTCTCCTTTCCGCCATTCGTGCTGTTCCCAGGTTGAATTTGATCCTTGAGTAATCTTGATTCCAGTCATGCGCCGCAGACTCCATGCGACTGCCTTCTTTTGGCGCTTTACAAAAGATACGTTTGTGTCACACTAACTTGCGTATATGCAACAAATGTTTTACACTGGCCAAGAGCCTACAACTGATTGGCTCTTTGCACAAGAACCAACGGCCATACGATCCAGCAATGAGTTGCACGACCTGGAGCGTGATCGAGCTTGCCCGGAATGATGTTAGTAAAGTAAATAGGAAGCCCTGCGAAACGAAAGCGTTCACTGACTCGCTGTTTTGTGGGCTAAGATTCGGCATCCGTTCCAACTTCGAGACCGACTCATGACAACAAACAAGAAATTATCTTCGCGGTTAGCCGGCGATGGGAACATCTCAATTCGTATGAATGCACTGCAGGGTCAGCGACGTCAGGTCATTCAGCCTATATTCGACCGTCCTCGGGATTATGTGCTTCTGAGTCTTCGCCAAATGGCGCGGAAGCTCGGGGAAGACCCGTCCACACTTTTGCGCACGATTCGCGCACTGGGCTTTCGACACTATAGCGAATTCCGTGCCTATCTTCACGATCGCGTTGTTACTTTTGCCACGTCGCTGGAAGCCATGGAGCAGAGTCCCCGTCGCTCCGGCGTGCCCGGCCTGATTCAGCAATCGATAGAACGCGACCTGGAGAATCTGAAGCAACTTAGAAACTCTCTCGACCCCGCTAGCGTGATCAAAGTCGCCAACAAAATCGCCACTTCGCGAAGGGTGTTGATTCTTGCCGGCGACATGGCGGCAAATCTGGGCAAGTATTTGGAATACACACTTTCGATGGTCCGGTCGAACGTCGTGATCGCCATTACTCCGGGAGAGATGGTGCACCGTGTACGTTTCCTCGGGAAGCGAGACATGGTCATTGCCATTACTTATCGACGCGGTCTGCGGCAAACCGTAGAAGCGCTCGAAGCAGCGTCTAAATCGGGCGCCTATTGCGCCGGAGTGAGCGGCGGCTTCCTATCCCCGCTAGTCAGTTTTTGCGATGATTTTTTTGTAACTCCGATTGAATGTGTTTCATTCGCGGATTCCTATACCAGTGGCATGGCTTTTATCAACGCTTTGCTGGTCGCGGTGGCCAGCCACCGCCGCCAGGCGACTACGAACCTTTTGAAGAAAGTCTCTGAGGAACAGCGCACGGGGCAACGTTTTTATTTCAGGGAACAATCGACAGATCTTCCGAGGAGCTGAGTTTGCCGGATTTACTTACGAAGCAGGATTTGGGACAAGAGTATCGCTCCTTCTTTCCGATCACCGAGCAGTACGTCTATTTGAACCACGCCAGCGTTTCGCCGCTTTCCTGTCTCGCGCGAGACAGCATGTCAACTATGCTCGACGGTGTTGCAAAACATGGCGCTCGCAAGGCCGATGAGTGGGACCGTATCCAGACGTCCACCAGGGCGGCCGCCGCCAAGTTGGTCAATGCCGAAGCTCGCCAGATCGCCTTCGTCCGCAACACTTCAGAAGCGCTTTCCATTGTCGCTAACGGCGTTGATTGGAAGCTCGGCGATAACGTGGTCAGCACTGCGGTGGAATTCCCCGCGAATGTTTATCCGTGGGCGAGGATCTCAGCGGCGCACGGCGTTCAATTGCGGCTGCAGCCGGAAATTGACGGCCGCATTGATGTGGAAAATCTATTAAGCCTTGTCGATGATCGTACACGCGTAGTCACGGTGAGTTGGGTTCAGTTTGCCAGCGGCCAACGCCTTGACATCCGGCGCATCGGCCGGTTCTGTCGTAACCGGGAAATACTTTTTGTTGTGGATGCCGTGCAGGGGCTTGGAGCTTTCGAGCTCGACGTCATTCGCGATTATGTCGATGTCTTCGCTTCGGCGGCGCACAAGTTCTTACTTGGACCGAAGGGCATCGCCCTACTTTACCTCTCTGATTGGGCGCTAGAGCGGGTTCGTCCAACCGTAATCGGTTGGACCGCGGTGGAGAACTATCGGGACTACCTCACACACGATCTCAACTTGCGCGATGGCGCTGTGCGCTTCGAAGGCGGAACGCTTAACGAGGTTGGGATCTGTGGACTTGGCGCTGCCATCGAACTTTTACTCCGCGCGGGTCCTCAAAGAATCGAGCAGTATCTCATAGCTCTGGGAGTGCATTTGATTGAACGTTTGAATGAACGCGGGTATCGCATTGTGAGTCCACGACAACTTAGCGACGCTTCGGCGATTATTGTTTGCTGCCATCCCGACTTTCCGGCCGACCGGGTGTGCAGTCAGCTCGATTCGCAGAACATCATTACATCCGCGCGCCTTGGTCGGTTGCGGATTGCTCCGCACTTCTACAACACAGTAGCCGACGTAGAAGCTTTGATCGACGCGCTACCCGCTTAGGAATGTTGTGCGGCATTCGAGACTTTGGGCAGGGAACTAGGTAAGGCAACGGCTATGTATTTTGATTCGCGCGGTCTGGCTGTCACAGCTTCGGATAGTTCTTCCGTCGAGCATTTGGACGCCGCGGTGATGAGCTATCTCGGGGCGCGCAGAGACACTTCATGGCGCGTAGAGACGCTTCTAGAAAGCGATCGAGATTGCATTCTTGCTTACTGCCTCCACGGCTACCTGTCAATGCACGCGGGAAAACTTGGATCAGTGATTGCAGCGCGAGAAGTTCATTCGCGCGCAGTGCAAATCGCCGCTGTTCGGAGCATCACTCAGCGAGAGAAGTTGCACATTGACGCTCTGGAGTCTTGGATTGTCGGCGACTTGGAACGCGCTCTCCAAGGCTGGGAAGCTATCCTGCTTGAGTCTCCGCTTGATGTTCTGGCGCTCCGACTTGCCCAATTTATGACCTCATATTTGGGCAAGAGTGCTGCGATTCGCGATTCAGTTTCGCGCGTGTTTACTTCGTGGAACGAAGGTATTCCAGGCTACGGCTTTGTCTTGGGCTGTTATGCCTATGGTCTGGAGGAGACGGGCAATTACGCTCTTGCTGAAAAGTTCGGACGTCAAGCGGTGGAACATAATGCTTCGGATCTTTGGGCCGCACACGCCGTCACGCACGTAATGGAAATGCAGGGGCGCCCGCGCGATGGGATTTTTTGGGTAGCCGGTCTTCAGCAACAATGGGCTGAGTGCAATAACTTCGTCTTCCACCTATGGTGGCATCAATGCCTGTTTCACCTCGCTCTCGATCAGTTCGACCGTGTGCTGGAGGTTTATGATTGCCAAGTCCGACCCCAATCGACGGACGAATATCTAGACATTGCCAATGCCGCTGACGTGCTCTGGCGGCTTGAGCAGGCCGGCGTAAGTGTCGGCAATCGCTGGGAGGAACTGGCGCAGCGCGCCTCATCGCACATTCAGGATCACCTCTTTGTTTTTGCCGACCTCCACTATCTGCTCGCTCTTGCGGCTCAGGGACAAGCTCACCGCGTCGAGACGTTCTTGAACTCCTGTGCACGATTTGCCAATTCCGGTTGCGGCACTGAGTCGCTAGTAATGGCAGAAGTCGGTCTGGCGGTCGCCCAAGCCATTGTTGCGCATCGGAAAAAAGATTACCCCAAAGCTGGAGACGTCCTGTTACCCGTTCACAATCTCATTTGGAAGACAGGTGGCAGCCACGCTCAGCGCGATGTATTCGAACAGTTGCTTATCGATTCAGTTGCGCGGGCCGGGCGTGGCGCACTGGCGCGCTCGCTCTTGTGTGAACGTGTTGAGCGTCGGCCGAATGATATCTGGGGTTGGAAGAATCTGGTCGCTGTTCACGCAACTTTGGGCGATGCTTCCGGCGCGTCTGTCGCTCGCGCCGAGGTTAAGCGTCTTTTGATAAGCGAAGATCTACGCAGGGCAATTCCGTGAAGTTCCAAGAGAAGGAGAAATCGGTGGAACAAGTTCTATTCGCAAGGCGTGCTTCAGGACTGTCCACGAATGCAACGGCCGGGCCGTCTGCCGCAGCAATCTCATTTGATTCTGGACATGCTTTTCCCGGTATATTGCCAGATTTGACGCAAGTCGCTACGGCGGCACTGTCGAAGTACCGAGCGGAGACTCTTCAATATGCTCCGCGCCCCGGTCTCCCGGAACTTCGGTCGTGGATCGCTGAGTACATGCGCGCAGACGGCGTGGTTAACCTCTCGCCTGAGGAAGTTCTCGTGGTCAACGGTGCAAAACATGGTCTCGAACTCGTTTGCCGTCTGTTGCTCGATGAAGGTGATTCGATTGTAGTAACCGCACCTACTTACTTCACGGCTATTCCCATCTTCAAGAGCTTTGGCGTGGGATTTATCGAGATTCCCCAGGATTCAGAAGGACTGAATGTTTCTGAGTTGCAGCATTCCCTCGAAGATCGCAAGCAGGCGGGAAAGCGACTACCTAAGTTTATCTACGATGTCCCGGATTTCCACAATCCGACAGGTCTTACGATGTCGCGCAACCGTCGGGAAACTATCATCGAGCTTGCCAAAGATTATGGACTTTTCATTGTGGAAGATAGCCCTTACAGGAAAGTTCGCTTTGAAGGAGAATCGCAGCCTTCTTTGAAAGCATTGGATGATTCGAACAACACTGTATTAACTCTCGGAACATTCTCAAAGCTGATGGCACCTGGTTTGCGCGTCGGCTGGATTGCGGCGCGTCGAGATCTTTTGGCTCGTATCGTACAGTTGAAATCTGATGGCGGCTCGTGCCCGTTGACACAAAGACTGATCGTTGAGTTCTGTGTCACAGGTCAGCTCGATAGCCACATACGACGAGTTCAGGAAACTTATCGGGTTCATCGTGACCGAATGGTGGATGCCGTTCGACGTGAGCTCCCAGAAGCAGAATTCAATGTTCCCCACGGTGGATACTATTTGTGGCTCACTCTTCCGCCTGATTGTGACGGCGACGACTTAGCCAAACGCGCGGCGCAGGAGAACGTAATCCTGGTCCCTGGAAGCAAGTTTTTCACCTCGAGCGGCGGGCGCGGGGTCGGCCAACCTTCCCCCAAAAATCATATTCGCGCGGCCTACAGTTATGCTTCGCCGGATCAGATTGATGAAGGAGTTCGACGTCTCGCGCGCGCTTACCATTCCATACCTTGAGAGCGTGCTTATTGACATGGTTCTTTCCGAGGCGAGCCGACGCTGATGAGCAAGAATAAAATCGAAGTTCGCAATATCACAGCACTTCCAGGGCAACTAACGCGTGGCTTTCTGCGCATTGGAGAAACCGCGACCGGGCCAATCCAACTGCCGGTTGTGCTCATTAATGGCGAAGGCGATGGTCCTGTTCTTTGCTTGACCTCGGGCGTTCACGCTACCGAATACGCTCCCATCGAAGCTGTCATGCGCCTTACCAATGATTTATCTCCCCAAACTCTCCGGGGCGCGATCATTGCAATTCCGGTCGTCAGCATGAACATGTTCGCGAGCCGGTGCGGATTTGTCTCACCGATTGACTGCCTCAATCTGAACAAAATTGCACCGGGCGCTGATGGATCGATCTCTGAGATTCTGGTTCGCGTGCTACTAGACGAGGTCATTGCCAAAGCTCAATACCATGTTGATCTGCACGCTGGCGATTTTGGCGAAATGCTCATGCCTTTCGCCGGTTATAGCTTGACTGGCAATTCCGCGGTCGATCATGAGGGCGAAGCGCTGGCCCGGTTATTCACGCCAGGATTGATCTCGTTGTCGCGCAGCGGAGATGTTCTGCCGCCGTTCCCGGGATCTATCGTCCACACAACCGCTCGCAGAGGAATCGTTGCGATACTCGCCGAATCCGGCGGCAATGGAACCCTCGAAGAGGCCGACGTTCGCGTTCACGTGGAGGGTGTGACGAACATCATGCGGTATTTAAAAATGATTGACGGTGAGCCCATGGTCCACGGTCCACAGGTCTGCGCTACCGGTCGTGCTATCACCCGAGCGAAACACTCCGGTTTGCTGAAGCTCAATGTCAAGATTGGCGACGCCGTAGCTGCGGGTCAAGCAGTCGCGGAAATCTGCGACGTGTTTGGCCAGACGCTCGAGATTGTGCGAGTCGCCAAAGCTGGGACCGCAGGATTAGTATGGTCGCATAAAGTTGTCAGTACCGGCGATCCAGTAGTGCGGTGTTGGTACACGGATCCTGCCGGTGATTTCCCAGCCACGGACAGGTTCATGCGTTTGCCGCGTTAGCGTCGCGAAATCTAAAGCGAAGAAGAAGGTAAGTGCTCCCCTAATCTTTTTTCCCACATCCTGTAGAAGAGAAGTCCCGCTATTACAAGCGCCATCCCGATCGAAGACCTCACAGGTCGCGCGATCCAAAGCCCAACAGCGACAGACCCAGCGCCAAGGACGAAAATTATTGGGACGACCGGGTAGCCCCACGTTCGGTAGGGACGGGGCATATTGGGCTCCGTGTGGCGCATACGCATCATCGCCAGCACAGCCAACCCATAAAATGTCCAGCTTCCGAACATCACGAGTGACGTAAGGTCCTCAAACGTCCCACTCAACACCAGAAGACAGGCCAAGCAACACTGAAATATCAGGGCATTTTCCGGGGTACGAAATTTGGGGTGAACTTTCGCGATGCTTCTGAAAAAAAGTCCGTCACGCGCCATAGCGTAGTCCACGCGCGCGCCGCTCAAGACCGATGAATTCAGAGTCCCTAGTGCGGAAATGGCCATAATCAAGGTAATCCACAACGCTGCGTGATGTCCGGCAAAGCTCGCAAACACATCGGACGCCACGTGCTGTGATGAAGCGATCGCGTTGAAGGGCAACGCGTAAAAACAAACTGCCGTGAATAACAAAAACGTCCCGATTACAAAAATGGTCGAGCCCACGAGCACTCGTGGAAAATTGCGTTCCGGATTCTCCACTTCTGACCCGACCAAGTTCAAATCGTTCCAACCGTCGTACGCCCAAACGGCCGCACCCATGGCTGCCAGGAATCCAGTCAGCGTGCCCCATCCCGGCGACACGGGCCAAAGTGGACTGAGGCGATGAGGCACCTCACGCACCAGAAAAAACCCGCCCGCAATGATTGCTAAGACCGCTCCCACTTTTAGAACCGTGAGGGCTACTTGGACTTGTCCGCCAAGCCGCACTCCGAGACAGTTTATGCCAGTTATCAAAATGAGGGCCGCGACAGCCAGAGGCTGGGCCCGCGTAAACACAAAATCGTAACCGCTCGCTAAACCAAACAGTCCCGAAAAATGAATGGTGCACAGCGGCTTTGCCAGCAGAGGAAAAAGGAAACTGCAGAACCGTAGAAACCCCGCTGCGATTGCCGCGTTCGAAGCAGGCCGGGCCACCACTGAGTGCATCCAACCAAAAAGAAATCCCCAGACTCTTCCAAATCCTCGGCGCAAATAGGCATACTCGCCGCCAGCTTCCGGAATCGAAGAACCTAGCTCCGCGTAGCATAGCGCGCCGAACATAGAAAGAATTCCGGCAACAATCCAAGCAGCGAATACCATGCTGACCGAGCCAGCTTCTGCCGCCATTTCGCTCGGCTTCAGGAAGATTCCGGTGCCGATCATCGTACCTAGGATGATGGCTGCGGCTGCCGACGTCCCCAGTCCTCGAATCAGTCCGTTTCCTGCGACAGGCTCTTGGATAAATCTCCTCCGTTGGTCTTCCTGTCATGCGAACTTACGGACATCAAAAAACTATCAATCGTCCGCAGCTCCGAAATGGAAAAAAAATCGGAGCCACGTCAATCCTAGAGCCGCGCCGGATTAGCGCTTCATTGGCAAGAGATTATAGCCGTCCGATTTCTGGAACCGCGAGAAATCGTCGATGCTTTGACGAGAGTGTGGCGAATTGGCCGGCTGATCACGCGCACTTGTGAGTCTTTGTCGCGAAACGCCTAGTTTTTCCCGGTCGTTCCGTTGCGTGGGGTATTGTCTGCAACGCCCTGCTTGAGGTAGCGGTCGAACCAGGTGACCATGCGCTCGAGAGCGTCGAGTTGATTTTCACGACGAGAGTATCCATGACCTTCCTGCGCATAGATTTTCTCTTCGACCGGCAAGTGCAAGCTCTTGTAAATGTCAACGACCTGTTCCGCCTCTTCTTTTGGCACGCGGACATCATTCTCGCCTTGCAGAACCAACAACGGCGATTTGGCGTTCTTTAAATACTTGAACGGAGAGGCAGCGTCGTACACCCCACGATCTTTTTCAGGATCTCCCAAGATGCCCCGGATGTAGGCTTGCAGGAAAGGATCCGAGTGCTGCAGCATCGTGTACCAATTTACCACGCCATATTGCTCGACGCCGGCAGCCCAGACGTCAGGAGTTTTGCCCAGGGCCATGAGGGTCATAAAGCCGCCGTACGATCCGCCAGTGATTCCGAGCTTCTTGGGATCGGCATAGCCGGTCGCAATCAGGAATTTTGTGGCAGCTACCTCATCTTGCAGATCTGCGCCGCCGAGGTCTTGATAGTTGGCCTTCTGAAAATCGATGCCGTAGCCGGTGGAACCGCGAACATTCGGCGCAATAACGATGTAACCCCTGGAAGCCAGCGCGGCGGCGTTCGGGCTGAAGCTATCCACGGTCTGGCCGGTAGGGCCGCCGTGCGCGAGCACCACAGCGGGATTCGTACCATCGCGCTTGAGATTGAAGGGCATCCAGAGAATAGCGCTAATGATTTTGCCGCCGACAGACTTGTAATGAACCGTACGGGAAGGAGGCAATAAAGCCGGATTCAGGCTGGCGACAGCGGAGAAAGTGAGTTGCCGCGATCGCTGCTCGCTGACATTGTAGACCCATAGATCGTCAGGATGCTGCGCGCCTTGATGGCTCACAAGCAGCAGCTTGCCGTTCGGCGAATAAGCACCGGGCTTTCCGACGGGCGAAGTCAGGCCCTCTGGAAATGCAATTTTTTCCGCATGGCCGCCGCGATCCGCGATGTAAGTACTCGTTCGACCATCCTCATTCACGACGTACGTGAAGTGCCGGTTGTCCGGAGAGAAGGAACCGCCGGATGCCGACCAGTCCGAGTTCGTAACCCATGTTGCCTGCTTGGAGGCCAGATCAAACAGCGCAACATTATCAGTGCCGCTCTTCTCGTTTGAGGTGATCAGCAAAGTGAGCCCATCCGGCGAGACGGCCTCCACGCTTACGAGCCTGTCGCCGGAATGTGGCGTAAGTTCTTCAACACTTCCGGATTCCAGGTCAATGCGAAAGACGCTAGAGTCCGCGAAAGACGTATCGAACCGCGTGGCGAAAATGGACTTTCCATTGGGACTCCACGCGGCGATAGACCAGAAATGGTTCTTGGTCTGCTCGTTGGTGAGATCGCGCACCTCTCTCGTTTCCAGGTTGATGACCGCTATGCCCGTCGCAGGAGACCCGCGATGCTTGCGAGTGACGGCCAGCAGCCGGTTAGAAGGTGAGAAATGGGGTTCCAAGAAACGGATATCAGGGTCATTTGTAATGTTGACGGTGGCGCCGCCGCTGCTAGCTACCATGAAAATCTGATACTGCTCATTACCACCAGAATCCTGTGCGTAGGCAACCCATCGACTATCGGGAGACCAGTCGGCCTGGATTTCCCGGTCGTCGGACTGAACCATCTGAATTGGCCAGCCGCCAGCGACAGGTACTTTCCAAAGATTCATGCGGCCGGTGAGGTTCGTCGACAGAATGATGTCTTTCCCATCCGGCGACCATGCAGCGGAAGAAACCTGACGGGTGAAGATGAGATCCTCAAAAGGGATGGGCTTCGCATCTGCACTTTCGGCGGATTTGATCGAAAGGGGATCGGTGACGGTCAGTCGCTGAGCGTAAGCCGAAGTGCCAAGAACTAAAGCGATGAGCGCCGCTGGCAGCAGAATTTTCAAGTCACCACGTCCTTTAAGGCGAGATCGTTAGGCGAGGGCAGATCGTGACACAAATGTTGCAACAATTCAAGGACCTTGATACAGTCGCTTCACGACACAGTTCATCGCCACTTCGATTCAGCCTCATCATGTCACCGAGGCGGCGCCGAGAAGGAGAAGCGAAACTAGTTTGATGCTGCACTAGGTTTTTTATATTGAGTAAATGCGATTCACAAGGGCAATCTGAGATTGGCGAAAAAACCAACTGAGAAGGGCGGCTTGGAGAAGGAGCGAAGCGGGAGGCTCACGCAAACCGTGATGCATGTTGTTTTCAGGCTTGTCGTTGCTTGCCCGTTCGTAATTTTGCCAACCGTACTTGCTGCGCCGCAAGCTGCGTCACCTCAAACCCAAACTCGGCAACAATTAAAGACTCACGGAATCGCCGTCGCTAATATGGATGGGTCGGTCAAACCGGGAGACGACTTTTACAGTTACGCCAACGGGAAATGGATTGAGCGCACCGTTATTCCTTCAGATCGCGCTTCTGTCAGTGTATTTAGCATGTTAGAGGATCTGACCAACCAGCGCACCGCTGACCTGATTCGAGAAACGGTCAGGGCCAAGGCGTCTGACACTTCCAACCAACGTAAAATCGCCGATCTCTACGAATCATTTATGAATGAAGCTGCCATTGAAACGAAGGGTCTTTCCCCCTTGCTTCCGTACCTTACAGCCATTGCCGCCATCCGCGATAAACGAGAATTGGCCCGCGCTCTCGGACAAGACCTGCGAGCGGATGTGGACGCTTTGAATAACACGAAGTGGCATACCAGCAATCTCTTCGGGCTGTGGGTGACACCAGGTTTCAACGACCCTGACCACTATGCGCCTTACCTTTTGCAAGGCGGCCTGGTACTTCCCGATCGCGAATATTATGTCTCCGAGAGCAAGAGTATGCGAGATCTCCGCGAGAAATATCTGGTACATGTTTCGACCATGCTCCAGTCGGCTGGATTCACTGACACTGATGCTCGCGGACATCGCATTCTTGAACTTGAGCGTGCGATCGCAGAAAAGCACCTGAGCCTGGCGGAAAGTGAAGACGTTTACAAAGCAAATAACACATGGAATCGGGATGACTTTGGCGTCAAAGCACCCGGACTGGACTGGGTGGAATACTTTCGCGGTGCTGGCCTTAACGGGCAGACCAGCTTCATCGTGTGGCAGCCATCAGCCCTGGCCGGGGAGTCCGCGCTGGTCGCCTCTACTCCACTCGATACGTGGAAAGATCTTCTTGCATTCCATTTGATCGAGAGCTATGCCGACGTGCTTCCCAGGCGATTCGGCGATGCTCAGTTCGACTTCTTCAACAAGACACTTCTCGGCGTACCCCAGCAGCGTCCTCGCTGGCAGCGGGCTATGGCGATGGTTAACGCCGAACTTGGCGATGCTGTGGGTCAGATCTACGCCCAGCGTTACTTCTCTCCGGAAGCCAAAGCCGAGGTTCAGGAGATGGTGGCAAATATTATCGCTGCTTTTTCTCGGCGAATTGCTGCGCTCTCATGGATGGATCCAGCAACCAAAGCCGAAGCTCAGGCTAAGCTCGCAAGACTTTATGTGGGCGTCGGTTATCCGGAGACGTGGCGCAACTACGCGGCGTATGAGGTCAAGCCGGACGATATTTTCGGCAACGTGTGGCGCGGCAGCTTATTTCAGTATCGGCATGATGTAGCGCGGCTGGGACTTTCAGTCGATCGCAAGGAATGGTCGATGACGCCTCAGATGGTGAACGCTGCCGACTTGCCGATTCAAGACGCATTAAGTTTCCCCGCTGCGATCCTACAACCGCCGTTCTTTGATGCGGGGGCGCCAGCCGCTGTCAATTACGGTGCCATCGGGTCCATCATTGGGCACGAGATCAGCCATATGTTCGACAAAGAGGGGAGTGCGTTCGACTCAGAGGGCCGGCTGCGCAATTGGTGGACTAGCGCCGATCTGGCTCACTTCAATTCTGCCACCGCGGCACTTGTGGCGCAGTTCGACGTATATAAGCCGTTCTCCGATCTGTCGGTGAATGGCAATCAAACCGTCTCCGAAAACATTGCCGATCTCGCCGGAATCTCAGTTGCGTACGGCGCCTACCGCGCATCCTTGACAGGTAAAGAAGCGCCTATGCTGGACGGCTTCAGCGGCGACCAGCAATTTTTCGTCGCGTTTGCACAGAACTGGGCCTCCAAGGAACGTATCGCGGCACTACGGCATCAAGTGGTGACGGACTTCCATGCTCCCGCGCAATATCGCGCCGATACCGTCCGCAACATCGATGCATGGTACGTAGCATTCAACGTCCGACCAGAACAAACACTCTATCTTGCTTCGCCGGAGCGGGTTCGCATCTGGTAAAAGGGTCCGAGTAAGAATGCAATAACCTGTCTCGCTGGGTGGAAATGGCCGATTGCTGGGTTGATTGGAACCCGCGAACAGGAGAGGTGGTCGGTTTAGCAGTACAATTCAGAGTCAAAGGAAAAATCTCTGCGGTACAGCACTTTGCAGTTGAAGCAGCGGGAGCTTTAACACTCTGTTCTGGCAAACCAGAAAAAACGGTGAGGCAACCATAATGAATCGACCTGGGTTTCGGCGTGCGCTTGTCTCGATGGTTAGGTGTTTAGGTCCAAAATATTGGATTGTGGCCAGCGCACTTTTGTTTTTAGGTCTCGCCGCGATTTCTGTGAACGCTCAAACCGGCTCTGTGAATGATGAGGAATACACGAAAAAGATTCGAGAGTACACGACCGAACCATTCTTCCTGACCGACCTGGTTGATCATCTTCCCGCATCCGCGACAGTTCCCACGCCGGAGAAAATCCTCGGACACATTGTCGGCGCCCCCGACGTTCTCACCTACTCGAAGGACATTTACCACTACTATGACGAGCTGGCCAAGGCTTCCCCTCGCGTGAAGGTTTTCCGCGTTGGCAAATCCGAAGAAGGGCGTGACTTCCTGCTGATCGCAGTAAGCGACGAAGCAAACATCGCCCAACTGGACCATCTCCGTGAAATCACCGCCAAGCTGGCAGACCCGCGGAAAATCACCGACGCCGAGGCTCAGCAGCTCATTTCCCTGGGCAAGCCGTTCTACTGGGCTTCCGGGTCTATTCACTCACCGGAATCCGGTTCGCCGGAGATGCTGATGGAGCTAGCTTATCGTCTGGCGGTCGAGGACACGCCTATCATTCAAAGGATCCGCAAGAACACAGTTTTCCTGATCACCCCGATCGTGGAAGTGGATGGCCACGACCGCATGGTGGACTGGGCCAACTACCGCAAGGCCTATCCCGACAAACCGCAGCCTGATCTGGTTTATTGGGGACACTACGTGCAGCATGACAACAATCGAGACTCCATCGCCATGGGTCTTAAGCTGTCGCAAGTGATAATGAAGAATTTTCTAGACTGGCACCCACAGGTGCTTCACGATCTTCACGAATCCATTCCGTATCTGTACATCTCGACCGGCACGGGTCCCTATAATGCTTGGCTGGACCCTATCGTGGTAAGTGAATGGCAAAAGATGGCGTATTACGAGGTGGAACAACTCACGGAACGAGGCGTGGTGGGCGTATGGACCCATGGTTTTTATGATGGGTGGGCGCCCAACTACATGTTTTACGTGGCCAATGGCCACAACTCCATCGGCCGCTTCTACGAAACATTCGGCAATTTGTACCCACAGACGGAAGAACGCACCTTGAACGAGTCGCAAACATCGCGTGCGTGGTACCGGCCGAATCCGCCGCTTCCCAAAGTGAAGTGGTCCCTGCGGAATAACACGAACCTTGAAGAAAGCGGATTACTCCTTGGTCTCGACTACATGGCCCAGAATCCTCAGGAGTTTCTAAGCAATTTCTATCTCAAGAGCAAACGCTCTGTCGCCAAGGCTACAACCGAGGGCCCAGCAGCCTGGGCTATTCTGAACGATGGCCGGCGACCAGCGCTCGCCGCGCAACTTGCCAATCTGTTGCAAAAACAGGGCGCCGAAGTGCAAAGGCTCGATCAGGATTTCGAGGTCAAGCCAGTTGCCGCTCCGCCGAAGGCCGCAGACAGCGAATCCAAAGCAGAGACGAAACCTGCGGACGATTCCAAGACCGAAAAATCCGACAACGCAGCCGACAAATCAAAAGAGGACGGGGGCGACAAAAAGAAAGAGGCAAAACCAATCAAGGTTCCGGCGGGCAGTTACATCATCCGCATGGATCAGCCGTACAGTCGAGTTGTCGACATGCTTCTGGACACGCAGTATTACTCGACCTCCGACCCACGTCCCTATGACGACACCGGATGGACGCTGGGGCCGCTGCGCAACGTCAAGACTCTGCGAATCACCGACGAAGCTATCTTGAAGGCGCCCATGGCGCTCGTCAACGTGCCCGCACGTAATGACAATTCCGGCATCGCGGTTCCGCATGCCGTCAAGGGTAAATCGTCGGCTGGTCATGGTAGCGACCCGGTGAAGTGCTACATTATTCAAGCGAACGCCGAGCCTGGCCTTGCAGCTCTGCGGTATCGCCTGAAAGATGCAAAAATTTTTGTCGCCGAGGAATCATTTGATGCCGCGGACAAAAAGTTCGCCGCAGGCTCATTTATTCTTCCGATAGACGCCGGCTCATCGGATCTGGAAAAGTCGCTCCGACAGGCAGTGGGTGATCTGGGCCTCTCGGCCGTGAGCGCCGTGCAAGAGCCGACGGTTGCACGGCACGAACTCGCGGTGCCGCGCATCGCCGTCCTGCACACCTGGACGAGCACGCAAAATGAAGGTTGGTTTCGGCTGGCGTTAGAAGAAAGCGGCGTTCCTTATTCGTACATTTCGGATACGGTGGTGCGCACCACGCCGAACCTGCGCGAAAAGTTCGACGTGATTCTTTTTCCACCGACTTTTTCCGATTTGCGCGAACTTCTGTCAGGCTTTCCCAAGCGTACTCTGCCCGACGGCACGGATGCCGGCCCTATACCGTGGCAAAAATCCGACGTTACTCCGAACTGGGGAGGCATCGACGAAACTCCGGACATCCGCGGCGGGCTAGGCTTTGATGGCGTGGCGCACCTGAAGCAATTCATAGAAGACGGTGGGCTGTTTATTCCGGTTGGCTCGAGTACGCATTTACCCGTAGACCTGGGTTTGACTGATTCCGTCACCATCACGCAAACGCATCAGCTTCAGGCGCGTGGATCGATCCTCCGCGCCAATATTGCAGACTCCAAGAGCCCGATCGTCTACGGCTACGACGAATCCGTTGGCGTTTATTTCAACCAAGCGCCGGTTTTCAAAGTCTCCCTGACCGGGGATAACTCACCCGAGGCCGGCGCCCGCCCGAGCGGACGTGGTTCCACCACCGATCCGGACATCCCGCAAGGCCGCAACTGGACGCCACCGGAGCCCCCGCCGGACCGCACTCGTGCGGAAAAGGAACTTTACATCGACCCACAAAACCGCGTGTTCTACAGCAGCGAACTTCCGCCGCCCTCGCTTTATCCTCGTGTTGTTCTGCGCTTCGCCGACGAGAAAGATTTGTGGATCAGCGGCATGTTGGCAGGAGGGTCGGAGTTGGCAGGAGCTCCAGCGATCATCGACGTGCCTCTCGGTCGCGGCCACGTAGTGCTTTTTGCGAACAATCCGATGTGGCGTCAGGAGACGCAAGGCAGCTTCATGCTCGTGCTCAATGCAGCGCTCAACTACGATCATCTGGATGCGGGACGCAAAGCGCCTGTCGCTTCTATGGATCCGGCGACGAAATAAGCCCCAGGGCCAGCGGTCGTGTGCCGGCAGCCGCGCCTTTTACGAACTCCATTTCTGTCGTAAACGGGTTCATCAGGAGTTGGCACGGTGGAAGGTTCTGGTGACTCGGCTAGACCACGCATCGGCCTCTCTCTATCGCTACATCAAAAAGAAATCTGTGCGAAAGCGCCGACAATTGAATGGTTTACAAAAAAGTGTTTCCGCATGTCCGTTCCAAACCCCTTGGAGCTGCTTCTTAGCCAGGCGAGAGCTTCCGCTCAGGAATGAAAAGCATGGCTATGAAACATGAAAATTATCTGAAAGGTTAACCCGCTACGGCTAGAGCCGGGCGTTCGATCTTGCCGCAGTGATGATTGTGATCGCCGTCCCGTCTTTTCATCGTGGAAGCCGGCTAGATCATCGAAAAGGCATCAAGTTAAGAACTCGGTATAGTGGCGCGGTGCCGATCCTTATACACTATCTGTATTGATTACGATTCCGACGAGCGCCTCGAAGTGTTTCTTCCGACTCGTCTTTTTTCTAATGATTTTCTGCCCAGCGGTTTTCGCGCAAGGTGGGCCGCCTTATTACACCAACGATCCCGGTACGCCTGGCAACCTGCTGTGGGAGATAAATCTGGGGTACATGCCGTTCCTCTATCCCGATTCGTCAATCACGCACACGCCGGACGTTGATATCAACTTTGGCCTGGGTGATTGCATCCAGCTGACCTACGAAAGTGCTTGGCTGCGCGTGGACAATCCCTCTCCGGCGAAATATGGACTGGGACAGGATCAGTTGGGAGTGAAGTGGCGATTTTACGACAATAAGGATTCCGGATTCGCCATGTCGGTTTTTCCGCAGCTTTCCATCAACAATCCGAATCACTCGGTCGAACGCGGAATCACTCCGCGCGGAGCCAGCTTGATACTGCCGATGGAATTTGCGAAAAAGTTGGGCCCGATCGATGTGAATTGGGAAGGCGGTTACAATTGGGTTCACAAGGGACCGGATGGATGGCTTGCGGGTCTTGTTGTCGGCCACGAATTTAACGACCGGCTGGAACTGGACGCCGAGTTTTACTCCACCGGAACATTCCATCCGGCCACGAATCAGCAGACATTGGAAGGAGGCCTTCGCTACAAAATACATCCGCCGTTTATTCTGCTAATAATGGCGGGACGGAGCTTGGCACCCGCGGGACCCACTCAACCGTACTTCGTGGGCTATTTTGGCATGCAGTTTTTGCTGCCGCCGCACCCTTTTGAGAAGGAGTAGACTTGTGCGCAATTTCAAAACAAATTTAAGTGTGGGTGTGGGATTCCAGAAAAAATGGAATTAAAGTCTCCGTCTACAGTTCGCGTTGCGTCTTGCGCCGATTGAACCAATGCAACAGTACGCTGCGCGTTCGCCAAATCGCAACGGAAACGGCGAACCAAATCACCGTGGCACCGAGCAAAACCAGCGAAGGCGTATGACCCGGCAGGATCTGCCAAACTGCAACAGCAAAAACCATCAGGCCGATGCTTCCCATTGCCGCTCCCGCAGCATCGACGCCTGCCACTTTTCTTCCGCGGATCGCCCCGTGCAATCCAATTCGTGCTTTCTTTTCTTTCTGCTGATTTTCCAGCAAGGTCGCGCTCGCGGGGAAAATAGCCGGGAAGGCCAGGAAGAGTCCCCCGATTGCCGGACCATACTTTTCGGCGATTATCCCCGCGAGGACGCAAATGGCTCCGCCGAAGAAAAAACGGAGAACGAATTGATACCATTTCGCCTGACGCAGAGCCGAAAAATTGACGCTTACGTTCAATGCGAATGCCTCAACAGAAAAAACCAAAGTCCAAAGGAGACACCAAGCCATACCGGCATCAAACTAACAGTTGCAAACAGGCTCGACGCGTTGCGCTTCATCAGCAGCCAGCTCGCACAAGTAGCGTAAATAAAAAAAGCAATCGCGCCGGCGATCATCGAGCGAGTTTCAGCGGCGGCGTAGATTTTCCCTTGGGAAGAAACCGTCAGGTATAAGGTTGCCAGAGCTACTGAAGGCGCAGCGCCAAAAAGACCCGCGAAGCTCTTAGGTTTCAAGACATCGCCGATGGCCGCAAACGCACACACGACAATGCCGCCGATGAAAAAGCGACTAATCAGTTGTACTAGCAATGAGTTTTTATATTCTTAATGCCCGGATCGTCCAGCATACGTTCCCCGTGCCTGGACTCTCTAGGGCATGCGCTGACCATTCAATTTGTCGGCAGCGCCATTGATCTTTACACAATCGGCATGAACTTTCGTCGGCGAAGATGTGCCGCAAGATTGCGTGCGAGTGGCGATTCGCGCGACCACTACAGCGACAGTAGCGGCAACGGCGGCGGCCACGCCAACGGCCACTCCTCCGGCAACGCCGATTCCACCGCCCACAGCGCCTGCGCCAGTCGTGGAGGTTGTGGTTACCGCGTCGTTCATGTTCATAGGCGTGGCGGGGGACGGTTGAGACGGTTGCTCGTTGTTGCGAAGGGTTGACTGTTCTCCGCCTTTCATGAGAACGCAATGCGCGGCCAGGTCGCAAACTTTGCAAGCACCCTCGACGCATATGACGTCCATCTTTCCGGTGCTGTCGAAAATTACGATCATGTCGGTCCCGACGACACCAGCGACGCCGACGGAAGTGCGGATCTGGAAGTGCGCATCCGGCTTCACGAGTTTGGCGGCTTTGGCGCGGACGCGGCCATAATTCAGATCCAGATCGGTTTGTTGCTGCGAGGCGTCGTGCTTGGCGACGGTTAAGTTGGAATCGGAACCGACACTGAGGATGGAGCCGTCATTTAGGGCAATGCGCGCACGGGCCAAGTGTCCGGTATTAATCACGTCGCCCCAGAACACTTGTTGAGATGCGGAAGCGGGAACTTGCTGCGGACCGCGAACTACATTGACGATGGGCACGACTGCCGTGATTTTACCGGCGCTTTGTGCGGCCTGCGCGGCGACCTCCGGAGGAAAGACCAGCGCGAAGCAGATTACGAATACGAGAGCGGCAGCAATCGGATAGCGAAAATTCATTTAGATATTCCTCACCGGACGCCTTGTAGAGCTGCGAATAAAGCTAACGGCTCCAGATTTCTCCATGACGGAAAAAATCCGATCGCGGGGATCTGCAAAAAACTATCACAATCTCGCCGAGAAAACCTAGCGAAATTGGTGAAGTTGCCCATCAGCCCGGGCGGCCGCGGCCTCCTTTTCCATCTGTGCGAACATGTCACGAATGGCCTGGTTTGTTCCAGGAGCGCGCTTTTCACGCCAGGCTTCGAACCGCTTGCAATGTTCTTCCAGGTTCGACAGCATGTGCGGATTTTTGAAAAGAGCCCGCCAGGCACCAACCACAGGTTTCAGGCGTTCCCAAACAATCCACTGCTCGCCGGAGTTTTCGAAGAACATCTCTTCGTCCACGAGGCCGCGATTGACGATGCCCGCCACCATGTCCCAGTAGCTCATTACCATGCGGAAATAGGCGTTTTCCTGACTTGCTGGAGGATACTGGCGCATCACGTCTTCCGGCGAAGAAGGCCGAAAATTATTCATGAACCACTCGCGCGCCTCACGAAGGCGAGGTTCGCGGCGAATGTCATACAGCCGCAGCATTAGATTTACTTGCTCGTGCGAAACATCTCCCATCATTTTCCTCCTGTCGATAAAAATAATTATGAAGAACCTGGCGCAGCAACCTCACGCACGGAGACATTGTGCATATGGCTGAGCGGAATGCGCGCCTGCTCAAAGCCGAGTTTGATCCGCCGGCGAAGCTCGCGCGATACATCATCTTTACGATTCAGCGCAGTACGTACCTGCAGCCGAACGGTAGTGCCGTCGAGCGCGAGAGATTCGACGCCGAGCACGCGGGGCCCGTCCACCAGCGCCGGCGACCAGTCTGCCTCGTGGCGGAATTCCGCGGCTATTTTCTCCAGCGCGGTTAGAGCGGGACCGACCATCTCGTCCGATGATACGGTGACGTCGATGAAAGCCTGCGACCAATCGCGGCTGAGATTAGCAACCTGGCCGACCAAGCCATTGGGAATGGTTACGATAGCGCCGGCGGGATTGCGAATTACGGTTCGGCGCAAGGTAAGGTGCTCCACGCGCCCTATTTCACCGCTAGTTTGAATGAGGTCGCCGATGACGAACTGATCTTCAAAAACTATAAAAAAGCCGTTGATGAGATCTTTTACCAGATTCTGTGCGCCGAAACCCAGAGCCAGACTGGCCACAGCCGCCGCGGCTTCCACCGGGCTGACGTTGAATCCAAGCTCGGGCAGCGCGGTGAGGAAAGCGATGGCGACAATCAGGCCCATCCCCACGCTGTAAAGCAAGGCAGCCATGGTGCGAGTTTGCTGCTCGCGCATCTGAGCCACTCGCGTGGGCGACTTTGCTGACTGAACCAGGCGGCTGGTGAACGATTTCAGGAGGCGGGCAACCACGAAAGCTACAAGGACGATTATGAGGACGCGCAAAGCGCGTATTCCCGCAATTTCCAGCCATGTTCTAAACGAATCAGTCATAAGATAAAGGGAGCGGAATTATACACCCGCCCGGCATGAGGCAGCGCGCTTCGAATGCGATCGGGCAAGGCTGCTGTGGGGCGCGAGATTGCATCATATTGTAGCGGGAGGAATGGAACGACATGGACGCGAACAAACGTAGCTTTTTAGCGGCGATCATTCCCGTGGCGGTCGGCGTGCCACTAGCATTCTTTTCCAGCGCTGATTTAGCTGACGCGCAGAGGGCCATGCCCATCCCGCCAGCATCGGCTGACCAACAAGGGAACCCTCCCTTGCACCAGGACTCCGCGGGACCAGATAACTTGCCCAAGCCGAGCCCCAAAGATATTTTGAAGCAGAACCAGCAGCAAATCCACGATGACGTGGAGAAGCTGTATAAGCTGGCTTCCGAACTGAAAGACGAAGTGGAAAAGACGGATGCCACGAATACCTTGTCGCTTCCGATGATTCAAAAGGCGGAACAAATCGAAAAACTGGCGAAGCAGGTGAAGAACCTCACACGCGCCTACTGAAACTGCCGCGGGTCGAGTGCGAAACGCGAGGTAACCGATGACGGTGTCTCGTGGCAGGCCACAAGAAAACGTAATACAATGACCTACATCCGGCGATTCGGAATGCGCCCGTAGCTCAGATGGATAGAGCGTGTGCCTCCGGAGCACAAGGTCGGGGGTTCGAACCCCTCCGGGCGCGCCATAGTTCATAAATTTATTTCCGTTGAATGACCAGTCCAGCGTGGTTTCTCGCACTTAACTAACGTGCCGCGGCCTTCCTACACCGTATTCCCCGCGCTAAGGCATTTCTTCTTTTCCAATCCGGTGGCCTCTTCGATCACTGTGTTGATTTCGGCTCCGATGAGCAATGCTGCTCCCGTCAGATAAAACCACAGTAATAGGATAGTGACGCCACCTAGCGAGCCGTAGGTGGCAGTGTACGTATTGAAAAAGTGTAGATACGTCTTCAGACTCAAAGATACAGCCATCCATAGGATAAGACCCGACACCGCGCCCGGCGTAATCCAATGCCACTTGCAATCTTTGACGTCCGGCGCGAAGTAATAAATCAGAGCGAAATCGAACAAGACCAGAGTCGTGGCGATCGGCCATTGCACGATTCTCCAAATGATGGTGACCGTGCCCTGCGAAAAATATTGAGCCGCGGAATCCCCCAACAGCACTATGACGACTGCCGCCAAAAGTACGAAAGCAGCTGCGACCGTAAGACCGGCTGCGATAGCAGTTCTTTTGGCAAACGATCGGGTCTCCGATACTGCTGCCTGGGCGTTCAAGGTGTCCATAACGGCGGACATACCCGCAGATGCGGACCACAACGAAACGATAATTCCGAAAGACAGCTTGGAGCTGGGATTGGATTGGCTAATCTCTGCTAGTGTCTGTTGTACGAGATTCCAGGCGGACCATGGCAAAACGCTTATAAGTATGTCGAACAGTCCGTGCTGTATGTCACGTCCGGCCCTGGAAAACATACCGAGTAACCCGAGGATGCAAATCAACAGGGGAAAAAGAGCGAGAAAAAAATAGAAAGAAAGCTGAGCGGAGCGACCGAGGACATCATCTTTCTCAATACGTCGCGCAGTTTGAACTAGTAATTCCTTCCAGGTGATGGAGGTGGGTTTGAACACGTCATTGTAACTAGTTGCTGTAATCGTCATCTTCCTTAAGAGGGAGATGTTTTGTGGAACTCAGCGTTACGACGCATACAACAAGGCAAATTCATTGTAAGGAAGCTCATTCTGGAATTTGTGCCCGCGAAATGCTAGCGTAATTTGCCGTAGTTTGAAAGCTTGGTGGCTACGCTGAACGAATCCCGCTATGCGGATAGGCCGGGATGGCTAGGATTGTGCGGCTTGTTGTTTCTTATTTTGACTCGCTACCAGCCGTTCGAAAATCGCGGTCCAAGAGGAAATCATCACGTTTTGCACCAGCGCAAACCAAAGAATGAGGATATGAAACCGTTCAAAAATCGAATGGCTCCAAAAGCGCCTCGTTGGGGCCAGCTTTTATGTGCTTGGCTAGCGGCATCTCTTTTTCTTAGCGCTTTTGTTCTTGCACAAGGCACGCAGCCGCTCGATCGCGACGCAATCCTAGGCCATCTGAACGCGGCAATTAATTGGTATCGAAACGCGTCGAGCAAAGTGCAAACGGTTGGCTTCCCGAGCGATGAGCTCTATCAGGACAATGCGCAAAATCTTGCTGCTCAAGTAGTACGGCTGGCCTTTGAGTCTGCTAGGGCGGAAGCCCAACTGATCTCCGCGGCAAATAATGGCGCCAGCAACGATGCAAGTCAAAACGCGCAGACGCCCACGCAGGAAGAAAAACTCGCCCAGTTTGCCGTGCAAGTGAAAGCCAAAATCGAGCAGGACCAGACGCAATTAGACGCGCTCGACAAACAGCTCGCCTCAGCAATAGGCAGCAAAAAACAAAACCTACTGGATCAGCGCGAAAAGCTGCAGGGCGATCTTGAGTTGAACAAAGCGATGCAAGATGCCGTCCAGCGTATGACCACTTTTATCGAGAACAACAGCGAAGCGTCCACGAAAGGATTGCAGGGAAGCATCAATGATCTAGCGCGTTCCATTCCCGAAGTGCTAGGAACCGCTTCGGCGCAGAGTGCTGCAGCCAAGGCCGCGGCTAGCGCTCAAACGTTGAGCCCGAGTTCCGGAGGATTGGCCGGGGATGCCAGGGCCGTCTATGACGAAATGCGCAGCATTCATCAGCTCGATCAACTGATTAAAGAGACAGCCAGCTTGCGCGATATTGCTACCAACATTCAAAAACCGTTGCGAGCGAATTTATCGGCGACAGTGCAACGCGGTCGCGAAATGTCAAATTTGTCCACCACACCCGGCACGCAATCGACTCCAACGACGCCTCAGGATTTCCAGAAGCTGACAGATCAATTCAAGCATTTATCGAGCGCGCTGATTCCCTTGAACCAGGAAATTGTTTTGCTGGACGAGAGCCGCGCGAATTTCCTGCAGTGGCGCAGGACGTTGGTGCGCGAGTCGGGATATTCCGTGCGCGCCTTGCTGATGCGAGTTCTTGCGCTGGTTTTGGCGCTCGCATTCGTGTTCACTCTCTCCGAGTTGTGGCGCCGATTAACTTTCCGATACATCCACGATATGCGCAGGCGCCGACAATTCCTGATTCTCAGGCGATTTGTCGTTGGTTTTCTGATCAGCATCGTCCTCCTGTTGGGATTCATCAGCGAATTCAGCTCGCTGGCAACATTTGCCGGGTTCGTCACCGCCGGGATCGCGGTGGGCCTGCAAGCCGTGCTTTTGTCAGTGGCGGCGTATTTTTTCGTGGTGGGGCGCTACGGAATCAGCGTGGGAGATCGCATCAGCATTGCGGGCGTGACGGGAGACGTAATCGATATTGGGCTGGTCCGCATGTATTTAGTGGAACTTGCGGGGACAGGGATTGAACTTTATCCCACCGGCCGCATCGTCGTTTTCTCCAACTCGGTACTGTTCCAGGCAACTACGCCGCTGTACAAACAGATTCCGGGGACCTCGTACGCCTGGCATGAAGTGGCCGTTTCGCTGGCGTCAGGCGCGAACTACAAGCTGGTGCAAGACAAACTCACTGAAGTTGTGAATTCCGTGTACGCACAATATCGCGCCGGAATCGAAAAACAGTATGGCGATATCGAGCGCAAGGTGGAAATTGATTTACGCGCGCCGGAAACGGAAGCGAAGTTGCAATTTTTTGAGAGCGGGCTAGAACTCATGGTCCGCTACCCGGTGGAAATACGCAAAGCACCCGAAGTTGACGACAATATCACGCGAAAGCTTCTGGAAGCCATCGGGAGCGATGCTGACTTAAAAGCTGCAATAGTTGGAACGCCGAAGATTCGCGCTGCGGTCCGGGGATGAACGAGGAATCAGGGGAGAATTTGGCTGAGAGAAGAAGAGCATACGGGCCCAGCCCTTATTTTATTAAGGATTCCCTCTGTTCCTCTTCTCTCTGCGCGCATATTCGCGTAAGACGCGGAATTCATCAATCGGGAAAATGCTGTAGGCGATTAGGGACATAACTGTAGCGGATGCAAAGGAATTTTCGCAGTCAGCGTTTCGAAACTTTCCCCTTGTCGAGTTTTTCGATCAGATTGGCCGGCAATTGGCGCAATAGCTCAAGAAAAACGCCGTTGGTCCATCCGAAGCCGACTACGTTCTCCTTGTATCCGACACGAATGCGCGTTTTGGAAGCTCTTGTGACTACATCATATTTTTCGAACATGGTTTTAGTGCGTTCGAAATCTTCCAGAACCATATGTAGAAAGTGAAACGAGACGCGATCGGCGTCGGGGTTAAATCCGTAGCGTTTCATACCCTCGATAGCGATCAAGTGGATGGGGGCCCAGCCGTACGGGAAATCCCACTGCGCGCCGGTTTCATGCAGGCTCATGGCTAGCCCGCCGGGATGTTCAAATAACGGGAGGTTGCGCATTACGGCCTCCGCTTGTGCTTTGCTTGCGGCGCCGACCCATAACGGATAGAACGTGGTCGCATATTCGTAGGTGGAGCGTTTGTTGGTGACGACGTCGTAGTCGAAGTAAAGACCGCGGCTCTCGTCCCACAAATATTTGTTCATACGGTCAAGCCGATCGACCGCGCTTTGGCGCCATTTTTGGGCATCTTCGTGGTGGCCCAGAATGGTAGCCATCTCTTCCAGATCTTTTTCCTCCTTGTAAAGAAGGCTATTCAGGCAGACGGGAGCGTAGTGGTGTGTGTCGGCGCTGAAGGGGCCGAAGCGAAATGAGACATCAAATCCCGATTCGCGCATGGTGCGGTCGCCTTCGTAATAATTTGCGGTCAGCGCGACGCGATCCTTGGGGCAATCAGCGGCGGGAACTGGTTGCGACGCGGGATCGCACTCAAATTCAAATACGGGGCCGGCGTGTGGCGCGTCTGGATTTTTTCCCAGGTGCACAACGTAAGAAGCTTCGTCGCCTTCATGGTGCGTGAGCATGTACCGTGCGACGCCGCCATAATAATCTTTCGGGTTGCCAATAATTTCGGGCACGGGGCCTTCTCCGTGGTCGAAGTATCGGGAAAGTCCGGTGTCACCAGCTAGATGGGGCGTGCGAATCCACTCCTCGTAGTCCGTCACAGCAAATTTGTAGGCTCTTTCAAGCCACGAGGAATCTGCTCGTCCCTTTGCCTTATCTGCGTTGTAAATCGCGAGAATCATGGACGTCAGGAACGGAGGCTGAGAGCGCGTAAGATAATAAGTTCGATTGGCATTTAAAATCGCGCCGTAGTGCTCGATCTCAAAAAAGAAGTTTTCGACCATTCCTTTGGCGATTGGTTCGCGGTTGTCCCGAAGCAATCCGAGAATTATGAAATAGCTATCCCAACCATACATCTCGTTGAACTGTCCGCCCGGAACTACGTAGGGATGCGGGAGAAAAAGAACGCCTTCGTTGGGAATTTCGCTGAGATCGATATCACCAGCGGTGGCGATTTTCTTCGGCAAGCGCGCCACGCGGATCGGGCAGTATTTCTGAAGTTCGACTATCTCAGCAGGCTCGGGAAACCCCAGTGGTAAATAAAGGTAAGGCTCGCCGTCGGTTTTTATGTCCTCAAACGTTTTGCAAGTAGCCAGGGAGCGGGTCAAATATTCCCAGCTTGATAAAATATACTTTTTGATTTGTTCCAGCGGATGCGCGGTCTGGGTCATAGTCGAGGGTTGAGGTAATGGACGGCTATAAGAGGTCTCGGTCCGTGTAAATGCCAAAATTAAAATCCCCGCTGCGAAAAGTCCATATAGAACGCCCGTGTGTGATTTGGGCCAACGCATGATCGGCTGCGCCAATTCCATTGTCGCAATAGAAGCTGTTCGCTTCAACCGGAACAGTCCAGAAAATGACGACTGTGCAAGTTTCAAACGTAGCTCAGCATTTACGTTGCGTCGAGCCAGTGTTTAGAAAGAATTGTTGGTTGGACTTTGTTTGTCATCACTTTGCAGCGAGAATAGAATTGTGATCCGATATTAGACTTCTGAGGTGCGGATGGAAATGTGGACAGTGTGGAAGAAGAGCGCGGTGATCGTTGGACTGCTACCATTTTTGTTTTTGCCGCGCCTATTCAAGGCAAGGGATTCTTTTAATATTTACACGCAGCGGGTTGATAACCAGCGTAGCGGAGTGAATTTAACCGAGACGGAACTTAATCAATCGAAGGTGAGAACTCAGTTCGGAAGACTCTGGACTTTGTATTCCGATGCCAAGGTAATGGCGCAGCCGCTGTACATGTCTCAGCTCGTGAGCCATAAATGCCCGCAGGGATGCAACACGGTCTTATTCGCCTCGATGAATAACACGGTGTATGCCTACATTGCCGATCAGAAACCGGCGACTTCGAATGACACGTTGATCTGGTCAAAGTCTTTGGGACCTCCTCGCGCGGGCGCGCACGATATTGATGAGGCGGCTCTGGATGATCCGACATGGGGAATTTTAAGTACTCCGGCGATCGATGTAGCGAACAATTTGATGTATGTGGTTGCCTGGAACAGCGATCAGATGTATCGAATTTCTGCGCTCGATCTGCACACGGGCGAAACAGTGAAAGGTCCTGTTGTAATCGAGGGGTCGGTAGGAGAAAGCTCGTTCACCCAGCATGCCAAGGATTGGAAACAGCTGCGAAAGCAGCGCGCGGGTTTGTTATTGGATCATGACTCGGTCTATGTGGCTTTTGGTGGGGACAATGAAGGAGGAATCGCGGGTTGGATGTTTGTGTACGACGCCGCGACGCTGCAGCTTCGCACCGTATGGAGTCCAGAACCCGGCGGAAAGAGTGGCGGAATTTGGATGTCTGGAACCGGGCCCGTGGCAGACGATGGCGCGGACATATTTTTGCAGACAGGCAACGGTGATTACGACCCCAAGAAAAACCAATATGGCGACAGCCTGGTGAAATTGAAGTTGAACGAAAATAAGCTGGACGTGGTGGACGCCTTCACTCCCTGCAATCAGTCCTATTTGAACCATCAGGATTTGGATATGGGGTCCGCTGCGCCTCTTTTGCTGCCAGGCAATTTGCTTTTGAGCGGAGGAAAATACGGGAATCTTTACCTGATGGATCGCGATCATTTGGGAGGCTACGTTTCGGGCGGATGGCACAAAGAGGAGTGCACAGATTCGCAAAGCATTCTTCAGACCGTCGCGGTAAATCGCGGACACATTCATGGTTCGCCAATCTATTGGAGCGGACCCGAAGGCAAGCAATGGGTATATGTGATGGCAGAAGCAAAAAATCTGACCGCTTTTCCATTTGTGGACGGAAAATTAAAGACTGGCGCGGATGACGTGAAAATAAGCGCGTGGAAACCTCCACACCAAGCGCCCGCCATTTGTCACAAGCCAGCGCGCAACTGGATGCCTGGGGGTATTCTTGCGCTCTCGAGTGACGTGAATCGAGCGGGCACTGGTATCGTATGGGCCTTGGTCCCCGCAAACGGCGATTCCAACACGTTTCGTGGTGTGAAGGGAATGCTGCTGGCGCTGAATGCGGAAGACGTTTCGCAGGAATTGTGGCGCAGTCAGGGACCCGATGGTGAGGCAGATAATCCCGATAGCTTCGGACTGCTCGCGCGTTTTGTCCCGCCGACAGTGGCGAATGGGAAAGTGTTCGTGGCGAACGCCGGAGACCATGAGGAACTCAAACGGTATTGTGGAACGCGGCCCACTCAATTCCCGAAGAATTACGGTGTAGTGGTTTACGGCCTGACGAACTAATTCGAACCGGAGATGTTTTTGCAATTTCGTATCTTTAGTCGCCAGTGAAAAACTATTCCACTTCAAAAGTGCAAAAGATTCAGGATTTTCTGCTTCTGTCAGTCCTCACTTGTGCGGCAATCCTGGTGAATGGCTATCACTATGCCATCGAGGACATGGGGATATACCTGCCGGCCATCAAGAAAATAATCAATCCGGCGCTATACCCTTATGATGCGAATTTTTTCCTGCTGTTCACTCGCTGGACGTTATTTCATCAAGCAGTGGCCGGAGTAGTCCGCGTTACGCATATTTCCCTGGAAGCGCTACTTTTTTATCTGCACATCATTAGCATTTTCCTGGTGCTTTTGGGATGCCTGCAACTTGCCCGAAAGTGTTTGTCTGAAACTTACGCGCAGTGGAGCGGCGTCGCGTTGGTGGCGACTTTTCTAACCATGCCGGTTGCGGGCACCGCGCTTTTCCTGGTCGATCAACATTTGCACCCGCGCACTTTCGCTACTGCGTTTTTGTTATTCGCCGCAGTAGCGGTGCTCGAAAAAAGACCTATCGCCATGCTCTGGATATTTTTGACCGCTCTCTGCCATCCGACGATGGCAGTTTACGGGACGTTCCACTTATTCATTCTCGCGCTACCGGGCAAAACCTTGGCGCAACCGGCTCTTGCTTACGGCGCGATTCCGTTTGGAGCTCCGCCGAATCCGATCTGGCGCGAAGTGATGGCTGGCCGCAGCTATCACTATCCGTTTTCCTGGGCTTGGTACGAGTGGTTGGGGGCCCTCGCGCCGATCGCGTTGCTGGAATATTTTGCGCGAGTGGCTCGCCGGGACAATATGCCGACCTTGGAACGCGTTTGCCGGCGGCTGGTGATTTCCACTGCATTGGGAATCTTGATCGCCATCGTGGTTTGCCAATTCCTGCAAACGCAGACGCAAACTTGGGCGCGGCTGGAACCAATGCGCATTCTTCATTTCACTTACGTAATCTTCATTCTGTTTTCCGGCGCCATGCTGGGGAAATATGTGCTGCGGGAACGACCTCTGCGATGGCTCGCTCTATTTATGCCCCTCGCTTGCATCATGTTTTACGCGCAGAGGCAGGAATTCCCGTCGAGCTATCACATCGAATGGCCCGGCAGGGTTCCGCGCAACGACTGGGTGAAAGCCTTCGACTGGGTGCGCTCTAACACTCCGCAGGATGCACTGTTCGCGCTTGACCCTGATTACGCCAAACAGCCGGGAGAAGATTATTTCGGATTTCGCGCGTATGCGGAACGCAGCATGCTCGCTGATGGGGACAAAGACGCTTCGGTAGTCGCGCTGTTTCCGGATCTCGCGTGGCAATGGAAGCAGGAAGTCAGCGACCGCAAAGACTGGCAGCACTTCACCCTGGCAGATTTCGAATCTTTGAAAAAGAAATACGGGGTGACCTGGGTAATCGTCAGAAGTGGAAGTTCGGCGGGAATGCCATGTTCCTATGAGAATTCCGCGGTAACGGTCTGCCAGATTCCTTGATCGTCTGAATTCCAGGTCGGCGCTATTTCTTAGTCGCCCAATAGAGGCCAATTCCGCCAAAAATGTAAGAACGCGCGTTTACGATTGAATATCCGGATTCGTCCAACAGTGCTGTGAACTGCGGCATGGTGAGAAAATTCCTCAGGGAATCAGGAAGATAGGTGTACACGCGCGCGCGCCCATGAAGGAGGAGTCCCCACAGGGCTCCTTGAGCAAACAAATATCCCAGATAAATGCGTCGCAGAATTAAATTGGAAGGCAAAAAGAAATCAATGTTCACCATCGAGCCCCCCGGCTTGGTGACGCGCTGGATTTCGCGGATGGCTTTTTTAACGTCGGGACAATTTCGCAAGCCATAGCCGATAAAGACACAGTCGAAGGAATCGGCGGCGAAAGGCAGAGCTGCGGCGTCGCTGCAGACAGCGTCTTTCAACCCGGACGCGCGCGCGAGCTGAAGCATTCGCTCGGTGATATCCGCTGCAATAGGTGTTGAGTGCGGAAGGCGCTCGAGCACAAGTTGCGAGAAATCTCCCGTACCGCACGCAAGATCCAACGCCACAGCGTTTTCCGGCAGCGAAGCTTTGGCCACCCCAAGCCGCTTCCAACGGCGGTCCATCCCGAAGGAAAGGACGCGGCTGATAAAATCGTAACGCGGCGCAATGGTGTGAAACATCTCGCGCATCAGGCGAGAGTCTTGGCGTTCTGCGGGAGCTTTCATTCGTTAGCATGAATCTTATCACCCACGCGCAAAAACAATCGTAATTTTGCGAGGTTATTGTATTTCCGCATCGAAAAGTGATTTTTTTGCGGGCTCAACCGCCAGGTGTATTCTGTGTCAGTTATGCGAATGGAATCTGACAGAACGCAAGTGCTCGAAAGAGTGTAATGGCGATTCTTATTACAGGTGGAGCAGGCTACATCGGCAGCGTAACGGTGGAGCGGCTGCGCGCGAACAACGAAGAGGTCGTGGTATTGGACGACCTTGCTTACGGCCACCGTTGCGCTGTAGATAAACAGGTCCCTCTTTATGAGGGGAAAGTGGGCGATACAGATCTTTTAGCGCGCATCGCGAAGCAACATAAGCTCGATGCCTGCGTCCACTTCGCCGCGCTAACCTCGGTGGGCGAATCTGTAGGCGAGCCCGCAAGATATTTCGAAAATAATGTGGCGCAAGGAATCACCCTGATGGGATTTCTGGCGCGCGCGGGAATCCGCATGATGGTGTTCTCTTCCACTTGCGCCATTTATGGCGATCCGAAAGAAATCCCGATTTCAGAGAGATGTCCTCAATGGCCGAAGAATCCGTACGGTTGGTCCAAATTCTGCATGGAGCGGATTCTGGAAAGTTACGATCTCGCATACGATTTTAAATTTGCCTCACTACGATATTTCAACGCAGCAGGAGCGAGTGAAAAGTGCGGCGAGGATCATGACCCCGAGACGCATTTGATTCCAAACGTATTGGCAGCCGCAGCCGGCGAAAAACCGGAACTTGCGGTATTTGGAAATAATTATCCCACGCCGGACGGAACGCCTGTTCGCGACTATATACACGTTTCGGACCTCGCCGATGCTCACATCCTCGCGCTCGGCCATCTTCGCCACGGAGGAAAATCCGAAGCACTAAACGTTGGGACTGGGCGCGGCTATTCTGTGCTGGAAGTGATCGAGTGTGCGCGCCAAGTGACCAAGCGCGAAATACGCACTCGCATCGAAGCGCCGCGCGCGGGCGATGCCATCACATTGGTTGCCGACTCGTCGAGGATTCAGAGCGTTCTGGGATGGAAGCCTGTGGCATCCGATCTGCGCACGATCGTTCAATCCGCATGGAACTGGCGGCAGCAACATCCAAAAGGTTATTCAAGTTAAAATCGCTATAGTGCGTTGTGCACATCTACGCATACTGACGCCGCTTCCATGAGGCGGTTTCTGCATCGAATCAAATATTGAGATGCGTATCAGATATATATAAACAGTCAGCGTGAAGTTCACTCTCGGAGCCGTCAGCAGAAACCACAGTATTGGCTCTCCGTAACCACTACATCTTCAAGGCTTGTTCAATGGCCGAAGTGACCTGCGGCGAGTCGGGAGTGGTGTCCGGCTCGAAGCGCTGGATCACATGGCCTTGGCGATCTACCAGGAATTTTGTGAAGTTCCATTTAATCTCACCGGCATAAGCGGGGTTTGCGCTCTCGGTGAGATATTTATAAAGCGGGGCCTGGTCGTCGCCCTTCACTGAAATCCTGGCGTACATCGGAAAAGTGACGTTGTATTTCGCCGAGCAGAACTTTTTGATCTCGGCGTTGGTACCAGGTTCCTGGCTCCCAAAATTGTTGGCCGGGAAACCCAGGAACACGAAGCCCAGGTCTTTGTACTTTTCGTAGATGGATTCGAGCGCGCTGTATTGCGGAGTGAAGCCGCAGCGGCTGGCCACGTTGACCACAAGAATCACTTTGCCTTTGAAATTCGTGAGCGGCATCGGTTTGCCGTCAATGGAGTTCAGCGTGAAATCGTAAATACTTCCCGCGGCGAACAGCGATGCGCTCATCAGCAGAATCACCAGGCCCAAAAAATACGTGCGTAAACTGGGAATCTTCCCGTTCTTCATGGTGCCTCCATCAAATTTCCCAGGCTCGGCACCGGGAACATGTCGAGAATCATACAAGAATCGCGGGAAGTCACGCAAATCAGCCAGCCAAGTCAAAATTGGCGGTGGCCACCAGAAGTCATTGCCCCGGTTTTCCGGCCAACTCGCTTTCGCTTGCGCGTTTCACTAGCTTCTTCAGCTTGCCTTCGATGGACGCGTCGCCAATGTGCTCATCTTGCAGAATGCCGTCGGAATCGCACGTCAACACGAATCGCAACACGATTCCGACACGTCGCATGTGAGCCTCCCTTCCAGAATGGCAGATGAAGTTGACAAGGAGCCGGCGGAATTATCGCGGATATTGGCACTTCTGTGTAGTATCTATTCAAATACATTCTTAGATCGCGATGAGGTTAAAGATCGTCTCTCGTTTACAAACCCTCTTCTTCAGCCGATCGACCAAAGGACTCTCAGTCGTCGGGGTGAACGCCCAAACGATCGTTCTCTTCTCCGGCTGCGAGCGGCCGAACGCACAATTTAGTTCCGTCATCGCTGCATTGGTAGAGTTGGTAAGCGGGTAAATCTCCGGGCTGCACTTCGTAGGTGCCGTCTTCCATGTCAACAACTCGATCGTAATCGGACATCACGTAAAGATTTCCGGGCATCGCGCGTACGCGGAATTCCGAGCTGGGTTCGTAATTACCGTAGCTAAAACAGTAGCCGATGCACGCGCGATCGGCGAGGTGTTGAATTAAAATGCGCGAGCTCTCCAGTGGTTTGATGGTCGCTAGAATACGCGAGTTTCGGGGTACGGTTCTTTCGAGCCGCTCGGCCTGGAGTTCCATGTTGTTTGCAATTTTCGTGTCTTGATATACAAAAGTGAAAAATATGGCCGCGATGGCGGTGAATCCGAGCAAGTGCCACCAACGCGGACGCATCACGCCAAGCACGCAGCAAAAAACGACGGCAGAAACAGAAGTCAGGCGTTCGGTCAACAGGGCTAAGATTGCTGAGTTACCAGGACGGAATCTTATGGCGTCGGGTAGCAGCCACGCCGCCAGGATTAAGACGATATAGAGTTGTGCAGGGATCGCATACGGTCCCAAGGCTTCGCGCTCGCGGATTCTGCCATAGATATCTATTCCTAGAGCTGCGATAACAAAACAGATTAGCGCGATGCGCGGGATATCGTAGCGCGGGCCAAACAGGAGCAATTGATCGGCGCCATTAAAAAAATAAAACCGCTGAGATTGGGCCATGATCTCGTAGTGCCGCCAGAGGTCGACATGAATCAGCACGAGAGCCAATGCCGCTAACAGCAACAATGCAGCGCGCCGTGTTGGAATCACTTCAGTTGCAGCAATGTAAACAATGGCTCCTGCCATCCAAGCGAGTCCGAGCGGGTGTGCGAGGACGATTAATGGCGCGAGCGCCAGCGGAATTAACCTTTCCCACTTTTTGCCTCGCCAGAAAAGAGCAATCCCTGAAAACGATAAACCTAGCGAGAGGTAGTAGTTGAAAAATCCCATGTGAAACGTATAGCCGTAGGCAACCATTGCAAGCAGAGGAACCAAAAACCACGGAGCTCTTTTGCCGGTGGCGGCAACCAAAGCGAACGCGCCCCAAAAGAAAATCAGGACACACACCGATACGGCGAGCTTCTCCGTTACCTGCAGACTGAAAAACTTTCCCAATCCGCTTACAAGCAGATCGAAGAGAACGTTGTTCCATCGCGAATCGAGCCACAAGCCGGTTACCTGGCCGCGCTCGATCAGTTGGGCAAGCCAGGCGTTGTACATGTGGCTGGCAAGATCGCCCGCAGCAATGTGCCTGTGCCAAAAGCAGGGAACCAACAAGAGCGCCGATAGGGCAAGAATTTTGAAGTAATTGCGGCGCACAAAAAGCGCTGAAATTGCAAGAGCGGAAGAGGATGTTTCGGTCTTTTCTGGAAAAAGTCGCGCGCGGGCAGCGGTCGCGTTAAGCGTCTTGATCGGGCTTCGGAGCGTAAGGATATTTGGGAGGTTTATGCATGTGCGTAGTGCGATATTCATCTAGCTCGGCATCCGTTAGATCGAAATGAGTATCCGGTGGATGATTTTCGGCGGCTGCGAGTTCCCGGTGAAGCCTGTGCGAACAAATGTCCGGCGCATCCTGATAACGTACACGTCGAGTATTGAACGCTTCGTTCGGAATGGAAAGCGTGAATTCGCGCGGCTCCGTCTGCGGCTCCCGAACGGTAAAAGTATATTCGCGCGCTGACGGCTTGGACTGGAAACCGACGAACTGCACGATGATCTGCGTCGTCATTTCGCTCCAGGCAAAGCTACCGCGGGCAGGACACCAGCTACCAGTTTCTTGACGCGCCTTGCACGTTTGCGTTTGGGAGGTGTGCCTTCAGCAATTTCCACCACCATAATGCTGGTGACGAATTTCTTCATGCCGTGAAGGTCGAAATCGATCGAAGTGCGGTCGTGATCGGACTCCGTAATCACGCCCAAACCATACTGAAAGTGCTTGATGTACTGTCCTTCGGGGAGTGCTTTCAACGGGGCTCCTGAGACCGAAACTGCGTATGCGAAAAAAAAGGGCGAACCGGTTTATGCCGGTCCGCCCTTCTTGACTAGAGGCTGGTTACGTTCGCAGCCTGCAGGCCTTTGGGGCCACGGGTAACTTCGAACTCAACCGCTTGGCCTTCGTTCAGCGATTTATACCCTTCCGCCTGAATCGCGGAAAAGTGGACGAAAACGTCCTCGCCGGACTGGCGCTGGATGAATCCAAAACCCTTGCTGGCATTGAACCACTTTACTGTTCCTTGTTCTCTCACTGATGTACTTCCTTCTTTTTAAGCTATTTGTAGTTCTCGACCGCCTCCAGCCGTAAAGCAAAAGAGGCCGCAAGTGTGAACTTGCAGCCCCTTCAATCGAATCTAAAGGTGTTACAAGAGCAACAAACGCAGCCCAAGCATAGCATGTTATGAAGTGTCGGCCTAACCCTATCTTGTGTGGAGCCGGACTGCTGGTCGGCTTAATATTCGGTTGTTCGCGTGTATGCCGCAGTACAAGGATCAGTTTTTAGCGTCGGCTTCATCGCTGCCGGAATGCGTTGGTCCAAATTTCTTTTCCAACCAAGCGCGAGCTTCTTCAGGATGATAGTTAAAAGGACCTAGTCCGCTTCGGTAGGCTACTTTACCGGATTCGTCGATGATGTAAATGCGCTCGGGCCAGCCTCCGTAGGCCAAGTCGGCGGTTTCGTGCATGTCGTCCACGCTAATGGGCAAAGGGAAGTGGAAGCGCTGGATGAAATCGTTGACGATGGCGAGGCGCTGGGCGAGCGTCCGCGGTTGCGGATAGCAGATGCTTTCATCCACGTTGCTTTTCATCTGCCATTCGTCCTGCGCATGCGCTTCGCGAATATAAACGGTCAAGAAATTCGCTTGAGTTTTGTAGTCGTTGTAAAGATTTACGAGGTAGCCTACCTCGCGGCGGAAGGGTGGTCAGGTATAGCTGCCGAAGACCAGGACAAGAGGGCGTTGGCCGATACGGTCGCTGAGATAAAACCGGGTTTGGCCGTCGAGGCTCATCAGTGGGACATCGGGTGCGCGATCGTCAACGTGGAGATCGCCGCGATGCCATTGCGGGAGCGCATAGCGCAGGAAGCCGTACACGTCGCGCGGGCCGCCCATGAAATGGCTGAGCGCGCCGTAACCGATGGTGAGGACGGCCAGCAGTGTCAGCGCTGCCCACTTCCACTTACTGGATGACGACTTCTTACGCGATGACAGTTTCTTCCGCAAAGAATACCTCTTTAATTTTCGAAGCGGCGCGGAACTTTACCGACTCAGCTCGCATTCAATTTACCGCGAAGGTGTTGCCGCGATTTTAGGCTGTGATTGCGGACTATAACATTTGGCGAAGGACGTATTGCAAGATTCCGCCGTGCTGATAGTAGGCCAGTTCGAAGGGGGTATCGACGCGAGTGATGGCGGTAAATGTCTTTTCTGTGCCGCCTATGGCGCGCGCGCGAACTTTCATTTTCTTGCGAGGAGCGAAGTCGCGCGCCAGACCGTCGATGTCAAATATTTCGAGTCCTGTAAGACCGAGCGTTTTCAGGTTTTCATCCGGCAAAAATTCTAAGGGAAGGACGCCCATACCGACCAGGTTGCTGCGGTGGATGCGTTCAAAACTCTCTGCCAGGACGGCTCGAACACCTAATAACAAAGTCCCTTTGGCGGCCCAGTCGCGCGAAGAACCGGATCCGTATTCTTTGCCGGCGATGACGATCAGCGGTACGCGTTCGTCGCGATATTTCATGGCCGCGTCGTAGATGGACATTTTCTCGCCGCTGGGCTGATGAATGGTCCAGCCGCCTTCGGTGCCGGGAGCGAGCGAGTTGCGCAGGCGGATGTTCGCGAAGGTACCGCGCATCATAACTTCGTGATTACCACGGCGAGCGCCGTATGAATTGAAATCTTTTGGTTGTACGCCGCGCGAAATTAAGTATTTTCCTGCGGGTGTGTCGGCGGGGATCGAGCCGGCGGGAGAAATATGGTCGGTGGTGACGCTGTCACCGAGCACGGCGAGCGCGTGGAGTCCGGTTAAATCCTTCAAGGCGCCAGGAGTTCGCGGCATGCCGTGAAAAAACGGCGGATCCTGGATATAAGTGGACTTCGGATCCCAGGCGTAGAGATCGCCTTCTGGGATAGGCAGCGCTTTCCAGTGCTCGTCACCGGCGTACACGTCGGCATATTCTTTTCTGAACATGTCGCTGGTAACGGAAGAACGCATAGTGGATTCGACTTCCGCGGGTGTGGGCCAAATGTCCCGCAGATAAACGGGCTTGCCTGCTTTGTCGTTGCCGAGCGGCTCGTTGACGATGTCGAGGTCCATACGGCCAGCCAACGCATAGGCCACAACCAGCGGCGGCGAGGCCAAGTAATTCGCGCGGCAGAGTGGATTGATGCGGCCTTCGAAATTGCGATTGCCACTCAGAACGGAAACGGCGAGAAGATTATTTCCTTTGATGGCTTGGCTGATCGGCTCGGAAAGCGGGCCGCTATTGCCGATGCATGTGGTGCAGCCGTAGCCGACAAGATTGAAATGAAGCGAATTCAGGTAAGGCCATAGGCCGGCCTTTTCGATGTAATCAGTAACAACTTTTGAGCCGGGAGCGAAACTGGTTTTCACCCAGGGCTTGGAAGTTAGTCCGCGCTCGACTGCTTTTTTTGCCAGCAGGCCGGCGCCGAGCATGAGCGACGGGTTCGATGTGTTGGTGCAACTGGTGATCGCGGCGATTACCACGGAACCGTCGCTCAAGTCGAAACGGTCGCCGTTGTTTTGCACGCTGACGGATTTTGGCGCGGCTCCGAGGGACTTCTCAAAGGAACTTTTCGCGTCGGTGAGGCGGACGCTGTCCTGGGGGCGTTTCGGTCCGGCCATGGTGGGGACGACGGTTGCGAGATCGAGTTCCAACTTATCGGAAAAGATCGGATCCGGAGTGGCGTCGGTGCGGAAAAGTCCTTGTTCCTTGGTATAGGCTTCGACGAGCTTGACCTGCTCTTCAGTGCGCGCGGTGAATCGTAGGTAAGCGAGCGTTTCTGAATCCACCGGGAAGAAGCCCATGGTGGCGCCATATTCGGGGGCCATGTTGGCTATGGTGGCGCGGTCGGGGAGGGTGAGGTTGGAAAGACCGGTGCCGTAAAACTCCACGAATTTTCCGACCACGCCTTTTTTGCGAAGCATCTGCGTGACGGTGAGGACGAGATCGGTGGCGGTAGCGCCCTCGGGCAAACGCCCGTGCAATTTGAAGCCAACGACGGCGGGAATCAACATCGAGAGCGGCTGGCCGAGCATGGCGGCTTCCGCTTCGATGCCTCCTACGCCCCAACCGAAAACTCCCAGGCCGTTGACCATGGTGGTGTGCGAGTCGGTGCCGACGAGCGTGTCAGGGAAGGCCGTCCACGCGCCATTTTGTCTTTCGCGGAAAACGACGCGCGCGAGATATTCCAGATTTACCTGGTGGCAAATGCCAGTGTCGGGCGGGACGACTTTGAAATTCTGAAAGCCTCTTTGACCCCAGCGCAAGAAAGCGTAGCGCTCGATGTTGCGCTGCATTTCCAGGTCAGCGTTGAATGCGAACGCTCCGGCGGCGCCGAATTTGTCCACTTGTACGGAGTGATCGATGACGAGTTCGGCCGGGAGCAGCGGATTAATTTTTTTTGGGTCGCCGCCGAGGGTGCGCATGGCTTCGCGCATGGCGGCGAGATCCACTACGGCGGGAACGCCGGTGAAATCCTGAAGCAGGACGCGAGCGGGCATGAAAGAAATTTCTTTTTCCGTAGCGCCTTCGGCCGCGGAAGGATCCCAGCCAGCGAGGGCGCGAATGTCGTCGGCGAAAACGAAGCGCTCGTCTTCGTGGCGCAGCAAATTTTCCAGCAGGACTTTTAGAGAGAAGGGAAGTCGGGCTACATGGCCCACGCCAGCGCGTTCGAGGACATTTAGGCGATAAATTTCAAAGGACTCGTCAGCAGCGCGCAACGATCCGCGTGTTGAAAATGAGTTTTTCGATGTGCGATTCATCCGCGGAGGAATTCTCCTGTTTTTATGATTCTTATGATTTCTAGTTTAGTGCAATCGGAGCCGTTTTTTGCGATGGTTGGAAGTTCGCGATTAGAACGCTCTGCCGTCATTTGTTTTCTGTGACTTAGGAGGGATTCTAATAATCGGAATTCGCGATTAGAAACTCGAGAACAAATCCTGGCACTCACTGAGGATGCCGATGCTCGTTGCATCGTCATACGCGGGCTCTGGCCTAATTGCCTGGAAACCGTATCGCTCTGCATGTCGCTTCCTCGCCAGGGCTCAAAAACCCCCCCCCGATTTGACACTAGCATATTATGCGGGGGAATCAAGTGGTAGGAGGCTGTGGACACTAAGGTGGGGTTTGGGAAAATTTTAGAACGGCGCACTGCATTAGATCGCGGGCCACGATAGAGTTCTCCTCAATTCTCACTGATAGATACTCTGCAAAACAAAGTACTTTGCGAATTAGAAGAAATGGTTTAACTTAGAGCGTTGTAGTGCGGGAAGGAGGGCCGTCTTTCATGAAAACAACGCATTCAACTCAATTGGAAAATTTTGGCAAATCACCGAACGGCTGGTTCGAAGGCAGCTTTGGCGACGCCATACGGTTTTGGGAGCCGCGGCGAATTGTTTATAATTTCGCGCTCACGGCGGTTTGCGTTGCTTGGATTCTTTCCACCTGGCCGCATTTCCGCCCGGCGCTTACGCTTTCTTCCCTCGGAATCGTTACTGTGCTTGCGTTACTCGCCAACGTTTGCTACTGCGCCGCCTACTTGGTGGACATTCCGGCACAACATTTAATTGGGGGAACGGTTTGGAGCCGCGGACGCTGGGTACTTTGGTTGGCGGGAACGGTGCTGGCGATTGTAATTACGAATTATTGGATCGGCGATGAGATCTATCCGTTCGTCAGCTGACTGAGTGTCACTGCAGCGGATCATCGAGCTAACTTCGAGACAACTTTTGGGTCCATGCGCTCGTGGTTCGGGCTAACTCTTGGAGAACGTCGGCGTTGGTTCTACCTGAACTTTTCAGGACGTGAAACGAGTGATCGGCGGTTTCAATTACGTGCAGGGTCGCTCGCGCTCCAAGGGCGGCGCAGATGGGATGCAGGAGTTTGAGATCGGCCAAGGCGTCGCGCGTTCCCTGGAAGAAAAGAATTGGCAATTTGACCTCTCGCAAGTGGTCGGCACGCTTGGTTCCCGGCTGGTTTGGCGGATGTAGCGGGAAACCGAAGAATACCAATCCCCTAACGTCGCCCAATTGTTGTTGTGATGCAGCGAGTGAAGTCATGCGTCCGCCGAGGGACTTGCCCCCGGCGAATAAAGGCAAATCCGGAGCGGATTTCGTGGCAGTTTTCACGGCCACAACAATGGTGGCCGTAAGTAGGGGCGGCCGATCGGGAACCTTTCGCTTTTGCTCCATGTAGGGAAATTGGAATCGCAGCGTTGCGACTCTGATTGCGGCGAGTTCGGTCGCCAGCGATTCCATAAATGGATGAGTCATCCCGGCGCCAGCGCCGTGGGCAAGCACCAAAAGCGATTCGGCGTTTTGTGGACGCGAGAGGATCGCTGAAACTTCGCCAGCATCTTCAACGACGAAACGAATGTCTTTGTTCATCGGCATCTTTCTTCCTCACTGCCACGCGTTCCAGATTGTTTCCAGCACTGCAACACAATAAGTACGAAAGTACTATAGGTCGATCCCCCCGACCGGGAACAAGATCAATCAATCGCAGTTTGTCGAGGGGCCATTTGGGGGAAGAATTTCTGCGCGGAACTGCTGTTCCTACATCAACCGAAGAGTTGGTGGATGCTTTAGATCGATCCCCACGAGTTTCACTCACACAATCAAATTCCGAAAGACCGGAGACGTCCGGATCGCCCACCGAACATGTGTCCGCCGATGAGGTACCTATTGGGATCGTTGACATTCCTATAGGCGTGTGCGGCTCGCGGCGTGCTACACCCATTTCAAACCAGCCTGTGCGGAATGAGGTCTTTGCAGAGGAAACCTCCACGGTAATTGTTTTCCCGCATGGCGCGGTGATTCGATTATCCGCCGCGGTGGCTCCGGGCCACATGGTAATGGTTGCGAATCGCAAATCGGCTGAGGTTATACCTTGCCGCGTGGTCAAAGCTAAAAACTATCCAAATGTCAGAGGCTATGCGGAGATTGAGTTCTTTCGATCGACGAAGGGTTTTTGGGGCGCGTATGTCCCGCAGGGCACGTTGAAACGGACGTTGGGACCGTTGCCAGTAACATCAGGCAGCTCTGAGGAAGATTTCTGGAGTGCGAACGAAGCGAGCCCTGCGCTTGCAAATCCTGTGACCGCACTGCCGGTTACTCGCGTTGCTCTTCGGAATAAAGTGGCGTCAATACAGGACGGGACAATTCAGAAGCCTCCGGCTCAGAAGCTAGAACAGAAAGTGGCGAAGTACATAGACTCCAGTGAAGCTGAACTTGAACTCACGACCTGGGACTTTCCCCAGACGCATTCTGTTTCCTCGCAAGTTGTAACGGACTCTAGCGAGCTCGTTTTGATAGGAGGACGACGCCAGGATGACTTCACGAGCAAGCCCTCTTGGATTCGCGGGTTATGGAGCAGGTTTTTTGAACGAGCAAGCACGCAAGCGGAAACGGACAAGGCTCCTTCGTCGAGACGCAGGGTGATTCTTGCGTGCGCTGTTGTTGCGATTCTCTTGGTGATAGGCGCGACAGGAATTCTTCTACACAATGACAGGGAGCAACCAGCGCCAACGGCTGAGATGAATTCTCAAGCTGAAGAGTCGTCGGGCCCCTCCACGACAAATGCCGCGGCGAATGTACAACCTAAAAGCAATCCGAACTCAGCGGTGCCTGCGATACCCATCGCAAATGCTGACAACTTTCCGGGGAATCAAAATAGGGAATATGCTGACAATGTGCGGGCTTTTCAGACGCCGGTAAGGGCGGCAAGCGTGGAGCGGAAGCTTCCGAGCAGAAAACCGCTGGGAGCGCCTGTCATAACCCATCACTCGAATACAGTGATTGGCCGAGAAGTACCGCCGAATATAACCGGGCTTAACTCGAATACAGAGGCCAGTCCGAATCCAGCCGCTATCGCAGCTTTTCTGCCGTCGGGCGGCCCTATGAAAGGACCGCAGCTCGTTCTGAAATCCGTGCCGAACTATCCAGCTATCGCAAAACGAGCAGCCATCGAAGGCGAAGTCACCGTGGATGCGGTGATTGACACGAATGGAAAGCTTACAAACATGAAAGTAGTTTCCGGCCAACCGCTGTTGCAGCAAGCGGCGCTCGATTCGTTGCGGACGTGGAAGTACGAGCCCGCTTACCTCGATGACAAACCCGTTCCAGTACAAACATCGATTACCGTAAAATTCCGAATCCATTAACCGCGTTCCGGGAGCTCCAATCTTCAGGTATGCGGGTGTCCTGAAGGCGCCTGTTTTTTTATCTCGGGATTTTTTCGGGGCGTTACGTGCTGTGGCAAGTGTGCAGTACAATGCGCTCTGCGCGAGGCTCAAAACGGTGAATCTACAAAAAGCACCGGCCGATTTGGCAGGGCGTTGTGTGTGCCTTCAGAAAAAATATCGGGGCGCGACCTTCGTCGCGCTCTTGCTCTGCGTATTTCTTGCTAACGCTGTAGCGTTGTGGGCGCAGAACGGCGAGTTTCCATCTGAGAAACGTGTTGCGATCGAAAAAGTGGTTTCGAATTTCATGGCGGCGAACAGCGTGCCGGGAATCTCTGTCGCTGTGGTGCAGAATGGCGAGCTAGTTTGGTCCGAAGGGTTCGGTATGGCGGACCTTGAAAACTTTGTACCGGCGTCGCCGGCCACGCTATACCGGCTCGGGTCGATTTCCAAACCCATTACGGCCACGGCAATTCTGCAACTTTCCGAGCGCGGCAAACTGGACCTGGATGCGGAGGTGCAGAAATATTGTCCGGCGTTTCCGAAGAAAGAATGGCCTGTTACGACGCGCGAACTGTTGGGACATCTGGGTGGTATACGTCACTACAACCAGGATGGCAAAGGCGATATTCCGGACGATAGTGCGAAACATTTTGCGAGCATGGAAGAATCGCTGAAGATTTTTGCGGCGGATCCGCTGGTGTCTAAGCCGGGGACAAAATTTCACTATTCGACGTACGGCTACACGGTTCTCGGCTGTGTGCTGGAAGGCGCGAGCGGCGAGAAGTATGTGGATTACGTGAAGGAAAATATCTTCGAGCCGGTGGGAATGGAGGAAACGCGGGATGACAATTTCTTCGCGATCGTTCCGCACCGTACTCGCTGGTATCACAAAGACAGCGCGGGAGTGGTACAGAACGCTGGGGTGTTGGATTCCAGTTACAAAATTCCGGGCGGCGGGCTGATTTCGTCCGCGGACGATATGGCGCGGTTTGAAATAGCGATGCTTGCCAACAAGCTCTTAAAGCCAGCAACGCGCGAGATGATGTGGACTCCACAAAAGCCGGCGGATGGTTCGAAGGACAACTACGGGCTCGGTTGGGGCACACTGAAAAAATATGGCTTGAACCTAGTGGGGCATGACGGCTCTCAGCAGGGCACCAGCACGTCGATCACTCTCGCTCCGGAAAAGCGGGCTGGCGTGGTGGTGCTTGCGAATATGGACGATGTGGATGCGACGGAACTGAGCGAGCAGATTTTGAAGATAGAGCTGGACCTGAAAGGCGAACCTAAGTAATTACGTTAGCCGCTTCAGAGGAGGCGAGTTCTCGATGTCAGGAAAAAACTTCTGTTACACCTGCTAATTGAAGTTGTATCCAAGCTCCCAGAGGAATTGGTGATTACCCATAGTTAGGCCCGCGTTTCCGATTTGATAGGCGGCGTAGAGAGTGAGCTTCGAGGTGAGCTTGATGATAGCGCCTGAGTTCACGTAACCGTCAGCCTGATTGCCGGTGTACCACTCAGCAGCCAGACTTAAACGATGGCCGAGTTGCTGTTCGAACGTAAATTGCCCGCCCGCGCGATTGGCTGGCGCCACAACATTTTTTGTAAAGTCATATCCGCCGAAAGTAATACGAGTGCCTTCGGTCCACTGCTTAGCGAAAGCTGCATAGAAATAATTGCCCGCGTTGTACGTACGGTCGCGAACTGGGAAAAACAGGTCGTCGCCGACGTAGAACGACCACCCTGAAGTCTTTCTGTTCCAAAGACGCCACTTTATTGTCGGGGAAATATTGAGCTGTCCGAGCGTGGGAGAACTCAAGCCATCGAAATTCACTCCGGCTTCGATTTCGTCTCCTAATCCAACAACTACACGGGGCGTGAAGGTGAAGAAAGCGTTCACGGGGCGGGCGGTTCCATCTAATTCTGCGTAAACCTTGCCACGGTCTAGAACGTCGGCGCTGGGGACATCGAATACGGTTTCCTGGCCGTAGGCGCGGTTCGCCGCGAAGAATGCTAGGAAGAGCAGGAAGTACGGCAAGAATCTAATTGGAGCGAACGGAAACAAAGGCGTTAAGAATACTTTATTTCCTATGGCAGGTCACCCTGAGGATTGGCGCCCGCGTCGTCACGACGCTAAATCGCCCTCGACCATACGAGAACACCGAGACGTGCGGCAAAATTCTCGGCAGCTTTAGTGTTTGGGAGGGACGTAGCTATCGGGGAGCTTTGCTCCTTCACCGAAGAAAAACATTTCCATTTGCTCTCCCATCACTTTTTGGGAATTAGGATCGAGCGGATTCAGGCGAAATTCGTTCATGAGCATTTTGGAATGCTCCACCCACAACTTCCAGGCTTCCTTTGAGACGTTGTCATAAACGCGCTGGCCGAGTTCCCCTTTCCAGGGGATGCGATCGAGGCCGGGCATTTCGCGGCCAAATTTAATGCACTTCACCATGTGCACGCCCTGTGCGGCGGGCTGAGCGGCTGCTCCGGTAGTGTCTGAACGCTTCTCGTCTGCCATTAAGTCCTCCGTGTAAATGTATGAATATTCAAGATACTTCAACCGCGCGGGAAATTCCAGTTGGCGCGGCAGGTTCGTCCCGCGGCAGGCCCAGATGGAGGCGGCCCATATCGATAATTATGATAGGCTCTTTGCGAAAGTTTTTAGCAGGATAAGAAGAAAGGCTCGCGCCCGGCTGCGAGTATATAAATTCCGGGAGGTCCTCTTATGCAGGCTCAGGCTACCGAAACCGCCGAGAAGCCGCAGACTGACGCTTACTACTGCGAGGTTCCCTCGCAGCCATGCGCGATTGTCTTGTTTGGTGCCTCCGGGGATTTGGCCCAGCGAAAACTTTTGCCCGCGCTATGGGATCTGGCGTTTCACGCCTGCCTGGCTCCGCGATTTCGGCTGGTGGGTTTTGCGCGCACAAAAATGACCGATGAGGAATTTCGACGCAAGACGGATGACGCTTTGTCAAAAGCGAAAGCGCCCGGCGCGGGGGACAAAAGGAGGACCGATTTCCTAGAACATCTCCATTACTTCGCGGGCGATTACAATGATCCGGAAGCATTTCGTGGTCTGGCCAAGCGTTTGGATGAGTTGGATGCCGAAGGGCAACTGGGCGGCAACCGGCTTTTTTATCTGGCTACGCCCCCGGAAATTTATTTAGAGATTATCGAGCAATTGGGGAAAGCCGGCCTGGATCGGCCGAAGTCAGACAAATCGTGGACGCGCGTAATTATCGAGAAGCCATTTGGCCGCGATCAAGCATCGGCGCGCGCGTTGAATGAAAAAGTTCTCAGCGTTTTTGATGAATCGCAGGTTTACCGCATTGACCATTATCTCGGCAAAGAGACGGTTCAAAATCTGCTGGTCTTTCGATTTGGGAACGGGATTTTCGAGCCGTTATGGAACCGCAACTACGTCGATCACGTACAGATTACAGCGGCGGAATCGTTGGGAGTCGAGCGGCGCGCAGCCTTTTACGAAAACACCGGGGCGTTGCGCGACATGATACAGAGCCACGTGCTGCAGCTCACGTCACTGGTGGCCATGGAAGCGCCGGCAAATTTCGATGCGACGTCGGTGCGAAACGAAAAAATCAAGGTGCTGCAATCAATTCGGCCATTCGCGGGGGATAGCATTTGGAAGAATGTGGTACGCGGACAGTATGGGCCGGGACAAGTGGATGGCAAACAGGTGCCAGGTTATCGGCAGGAGCCGGGAGTGAAACCGGATTCCGCGACGGAAACTTTTGTGGCAATGAAACTGTTGGTGGATAACTGGCGTTGGAGCGGCGTGCCGTTTTATTTGCGGACGGGGAAGCGTTTGAAAAGGGCGGCCACCGAAGTGCTGATTCAATTCAAGCCGGCGCCGCACAGAGTTTTTCGCGGCGAAAATTCAGAAATGAATTCCCTCATTCTGAATATTCAGCCAGACGAAGGAATTTCGCTTTCGTTCGGGGCGAAAGCGCCCGGCGGGCAGATGCACATCAGCCCGGTTACCATGGATTTTCAATATAAGTCCACGTTTGGCGGAGTAACGCGCGATGCCTACTCCACGCTAATTAATGATTGCATACGCGGGGACGCAACGCTTTTCGATCGCGCTGATAGCGTGGAGGCGGCTTGGGCGCTAGTGGATCCGATTTCGCAAGCTTGGGAAAGCGCGTCGCCACCGCCGTTTCCAAATTATCCGGCGGGCAGTGAAGGTCCGCGTGCCGCGGACGATTTGACGGGATCGGAAGGACGTCACTGGCGCCCTTTGTAAATAAGATTTTCGTGTAAATTGAAAAGGTGCGGAGGGATTGATGATTCTGGCGGGCGACTTGGGAGGAACCAAGTCCAATCTCGGGCTGTTCGAAGTACAGCGCGAGAAGCTCGTGCGCGTGGCACAGAAGCGGTACGCCAGCCAGGAACATTCCGGCCTAGAAGAAATTCTGACCGATTTTCTAAATCAAACGAAGGCAAAAGTTACTCAGTCCGCGTTTGGTATAGCCGGCCCGGTAGTTAACAACCGCGTGCGCGCCACAAATCTGCCGTGGATCGTGGACGGCGCGTCGCTGGCCAAGCATCTGGAGCTCAGCTTCGTGCGGCTGCTGAACGATTTGGAAGCAACGGCCCATGGTATTGAAGTGCTGGAGCCGAAAGATATCGAGACAATTTATCGCGGAGTACCTTCACCGCAAGCAAATCAGGTTGTAATCGCGGCGGGAACGGGTCTAGGTGAAGGTGTTTTGTTTTGGGATGGCAAACGCCACTTGCCGATGGCGACTGAGTCCGGCCACGCAGATTATGCACCAAATACTGCTCAGCAAGCCGATCTGTGGAAATTTATCAAACAGCGCGAAGAGTTCGTAAGCGCTGAAAGTATTTTGGCGGGCGCCGGATTCCTGCGCGTACATGAATTTCTGGATCCCAAAGTGCGGCACGCTTCGTTTGACGGTAAGGGTGCCGACGCTGCGCCTGAAATTACGCGACAGGGTCTGGCGGGCACGTGCCCAGTGTGCGTCGCAACATTGGATTTGTGGGTTCAGATTTACGGTTCGGAAGCGGGGAATTTAGCTTTGCGCAATGTGGCGCGCGGAGGGATATACGTTGCTGGAGGGATTGCGGTGAAGGTACTGCCAAAGCTGAAAAACGGAAATTTCGTTGCGGCGGTAAAACACAAGGAAAAGTTGGGAGATTTTCTGGCGCAGATTCCGATTCACGTGATTCTGAATGAAGATTGCCCGTTGATAGGCGCCGCTAAAGTTGCCTGGAAGAACCTCTAGAGCGCGATTCCGCGTTGTTCGTCCACAAGGTTCTCGCAGAGGCCGAAGCAAATCATTCTTCCTTGGAACGTCTGGTTCCTTTCACAAAACAGGACTCGCAAACACGCGTGCCATCTTTCAAAGTGAAATCAACACGGCGGGTAGGATCGATGTCGACGCCACATTTTCCACAACGATCGATAGATTCAGTCATAAGCACTCGCTGGCATTCCTATCTTAGCAGGTGTTGTCGGGAAGGTCGAAGAGGGTTCTTTCGACTTTTAGGGGCAATTGTACGCTTAGAGGCGTCTCCATTGCGTTCTCGGCGCAAATTTGACGGAATTGTTCAACGGTAGCCGGGCCGAATCCTGAGTAATGATTGTTTGCGTAAGCGTATATGGTCACCCCGCGCCTTTGAATTTTGTGGCAAACATCGACCCAACCGCGCAGTTCCGTTGTGCGATCCACGATCGTCTTATTCCAGGTTTTGGTGGTTTTCTCGATGCCTTTGCGATCCCCTAGCCAGCGAATGTAAGTGAAATCCGCGGTGATGGGGTCAAACTTTTCAAATAGTTCCTCGGGGCGGGGCATCCAGGCCTGATCCTGAAGCACGAGGGCGACGTTGTGTTCGCGAAGCAACTCGGCAAATCGCGGCGTGAGCCAATATTTGTTGCGAATTTCGACGGCAAACTTGTGTTTACCGCACGGCAATTTCCGAAGGAAGGCCTCGAGGCGAGAAATGAACTGCGCGTCGCTGGGAAAAATCTCGTCACTGAAGAAAGGGAATTGAAAGACCATGGGACCAAGCTTTTCTCCGAGAATTTCCATGGTGCTGACAAACTCTTCGAATTCGGCGTCGCAATCCAACAGGATTTTTTCGTGGGTAATGATCTGCGGGATTTTTACCGAGAAAATAAACCCAGCAGGGGTCTTGCGTTCCCAGTTCGTTACAGCTTGCGCTGTAGGAGTTCCGTAAAACGTGGAATCTACCTCCACGGTGTCGAATTTCCCGGAATAGTGGGAAAGATAGTCCGCGCTCTTCATTCCTAAAGGATAGAACGTTCCGGACCAGCCTGCTGCAGTAAATGAAGAGGTGCCTAAACGAATTTGAGAGGAGCCGGGCATCACTGGATTCTATCAAGAAGTCGGCGCCTCATTTCGACGTGTCGATAAGATAGAAGCCACGCCGTCCGTCGAATAAAAAAGCCCAGACTTTGCGGTCCGGGCTTTCATTGGAGAGCGCCGAGCACAGCCAGCGGGAAAACTGCGCCGCTAGCCGCTAATTTACGACGACGAGAGTGACGGTGGTCGTACGAAGCGTAGATCCGGCCATGCCTCTTACGGTGATCGTATGATTGCCGACCGTGGCCTTCGCGCCCACGGTGACTGACATGGTGGAAGAGCCAGAACCTGGCGCTGGAATAGTGCTGGGAGTGAAGGTTAACGTTTGCGCGCTTCCTTCTCCTACGGCAGTCAAGGCAATGGCAGAGTCGAAGCCGTTCGAACCCGTGGTGGTGATTATAGCGGTGCCAGTAGCACCTTTAGAAACGGTAATCGATGTCGGCGATGCGCTAATGGCGAAACTAGGTACGGCCTTAGTTACCTTCAGCGTGACGGTAGTGGTTTCAGTGGTTCCGCCGGCGCTTCCGGTGACAGTGATTTTGTACGTGCCGAGGGTCGTAGTTGAGGACACGCTCATGGTCATAACAGAAGCTCCGGCACCGGTGATCGAAGTTGGATTGAAAACCACGGAGACGCCAGTTGGTTGGCCTGTCGCGGACAGGGAAATAGCTGAGTCGAATCCGCCCGTCACCGCGCTGGTGATGGTAGAGGTCCCGGAGTTGCCCTGCGATACCGAGACGGTAGCGGGCGAGGACGAAAGGCTAAAACCCGAAGCTGGTGAGCCTCCAGCAAGCGCGGCGATAAGAGCTGTGCCGTTCGGGCTCCCTATGCCGGTGGCCAAATCATAACCGGTGGTCGCGGCGAAACCATTGCTGCCACTGGTGATATCGTGGAAATCGGTGTCGTAGCTCGAGCTCAAACCGATGGTGTAAAGAGCGGGATTGATGAATCCGAGCGGCTTGTTTCCGTTTGCAACCGACTGTTGGTTGACCAGAGCCAGGTAGCCCGCCCACATGGGCGCAGCAAAACTTGTTCCGCCCCACATATTGGCAGTGCAGGTTGTTTGCTGGTCGGCACAAACGTAAAAGCTAAAATTCGCGTTCGCGGAAACGTCGGGCGCGTTGCGATAGGCTTTCGAGCATGCGGAGCAACCAGCGGCAGTGGCCGTCTGCCAGGAAGGAATGGCATAGCCGTCGGGCGAGATGCCGCCGCCACCGTCGGACCATGCTGTTTCCGAGCTCCAAGCACCACCCGCGCTAGCTGTATCCAAATCGGTTCCGCCGACGGAAGTGATGTAAACATCATCGGCGGGAAAGATCTGGGAATCAAAGTTCCACGCACCACTGTCACCAGCCGCTTGAAACAAATTCTGACCCTGCGCTGCAAATTCCTTGAAATACGGATTGTCGGTGTTAGGGTCCGCGGGGGCCCAGGTCCATGATGAACTTAATTGCGCGTTGAGTGGGCTAGCCGTGGCCATCGCATTAAAAATTGCGGCGTCGCTGGACCCGATGTACATCACCAGACTGGAAAGTCCGGGAGCCATGCCGAGAGCTTGGGTCATGTCGATCGTTTGCTCGAGGTCATCACAGCCTTGGGACTCTAAGCAAGTTTTGCTGGTACCGTCCGTGGATAATAAAGTGATTGGGACGTTGTTCGTTTGACCGATGTTTTTGTAGTAGGTGGTCAGGTCGGCCAAATCGGTGCCGTAATACTCGAGCAAGCCTAGCGACTGGCCGCTGCCGGTTAGAGCTGTGCCACCGTAATAGGCTGCCCTCATGTCGCTACCCAGAAAAGAAGCGGAGGGGCCTGAGCCGGTTGTGGCATTGGATTTCTGGGCGGAACTATTTCTACGCACGATGTTGGGATGCGGGATCGAATAGTTGTCCAGACCTGCGATATGCCAGAGCTGAACTGACAAAAACGGGGTGGGCTCGCGGTCGGGGGCGTAGAAAGTGCGATTTTCTGTGGGGTGTTGATAAACGCCCATGGTGACATGCAGGGCGTGCTCAATATTTTCAACCGAGCCGCTCACGTCCACGTTCAAGCGATTGCGCGAGGTACCGACGACAGTGAGGCCGTTCGCTTCGGCGAAATGAATTACGGTGTCGTAATCTTCCGAAGTAGGACCAAACCTCTCGGTGAATTCTTCCACGGCGAGGAATTGACGATACGAGAGGCTGGAAGGATCGTAAACTTCTTGCAAGAAATTTTCGAGCTCGGCTTGGTTGCGCAGCGGCAGAACCAGCACAAGGCGCATGGCCTGGGTGGCGGGCAGATGTCCAATGGAGCGCGCCTGCCCATTGCGAACGACTTCGCGGACGTGGCGCGTCATTAGCGGTACGGCTTGCGCCTGACAAACAATGTTCACAGCCAACAGAAGCGCGACCATCGTCAACAGAGATGCGCTCAATCTTCGAATCATAATTTCTCCTAGTGGCCGAGGGACGGGACTTTTCGTTTTCAGGATGCCTCGCTGGGCAGAGACAGCTGAAGGTCGGGCTGTCAACGTGGTGGAAAGCTTAGGGTCGAACGGGGCAGCTCGTCAATAGTACATATCATGCGGCACGCTGCTGCTAACTCGGCGTGCCGCCTTATATTCGTCTACTTTTGCGGCGTGCCAGTTCCAGTACTACTAAAGCGAGTGAGATAAGGCGCAAACGGCGTAATCTCGAACGGCATTTTCTCGCGCGTCGATGTGATGTGCACAGGCTTGGCATTAATCAGTTCGACCTGGTCGGTCCAGGGATTCACCTTAATCCTCGCACCGATGGGCAGGGCTGAAATCTGTTCGAGCTTTGTGGGATCCAGATTGGGAGCCAAAGTCATCAATTGAGTCGCGAGAAAAACGCGGTTGCCGAGATGCGGGTTAATCAAGGCGGGCAGCGTTTTGGAATCCGCGTCCACTTGTTTCAGGAAAAGGCCGGCGCTTCCGAGCTTGTCCTTATAGGGCGAGTTCTTCAGCAGCTCCAGCGCTTTCTGGTTGGCCTGCTGAATTTGTGCCGGACTATCCTTGAAAGTAAAGTGGGACAAAGCATCGACCGCGTCGATTTTGGTCGTGTCGTTGAAGCCCCATCGATCGGTGGAAGGTTTGGCAAGAAGAATGTCGGCTAGCTCCTGGGCCAGCATGGTGGCGAGGCTGGCTTCGTCGGGTAGCACATCGATCAAAGCACGACTTAGGACAATGGTGTGGCCGACGGTGAACATTTCCAACGTGCCGGTGAGAAGCACGCGGCATTGAACGTCCGGCTGGATGTCGAGATTATTTGTGACTTCCAGATTGTTGACGACAGTCTCGAGTGTTTTGTCGGCGGGACCTCGAGGAGCGATCAATCCCGCGCGCTCCAAACTGTTCATCACGTTATTTTCAGCTTGACGCTGCCATTCGCGCTCCGCATCGATGGTAGAACCTTGTTTCGCTTGCGATTCCGAATCCAAGAGCTGGCCTGAGGAGCCAGGGACGGGCGTAACCGTGACGTCGGTGAATTCTTCGTGGCCTCCGGAATTTTTCAGGTTGTAACCCCACAGGCGCGTCTGGGCTTTGAAGCGAATCACGCTGCCCACGGAATGTTCGTGCCCAGAGTCTTCACTGAAAATATAAGCCGGGACCCAGAGATTAGGCCGAACGTTCAAACGCCAGCTATCGAAATGAAGATTGAAACCGTTCTTTTCGGCAATGGGCGTATCCATGCCGTTGAAACGCACGACTGTAAAGTTCTGGTCTTCGGCCCAGACGCGCCCAGTGAATCTCCCTTTTCCTGTTCCGGGCAGGGGCGTAACGTCGAAGACAACGCAACGGACCTCGCCAAGAAATTCGCGGTGAACATATTCGAACTGATAGGTCTGACGATCAAATCCCTTGGTATCGATGAAGATCATGCGCAGGAAAACTTCAGGGGAGTGGGGCGAGTTGGAAGAACCGCCGAGGTGCGAAATCGGATTGAGGGAATCGAGCGTTCCCTTTTTGGACGCTAGCAAGGAATGTTCCACAACGCCGTTCGATAGATCCGCTTGTCCAAGCAAATAGCGATCACCGGAGGGAACGTTCCCCATGTTAGGGTCAGGTTTCATGTCCTGAATGTAGGTTTCCACAATCGGCCGGAAGCGTTCTATGGTGGTTACTTCGTCGCGCTCGCGGGCGATGATGCGATCGATAGCTTGATCCACCGTCTTGACGGTCGAATCAGAAACTCCGGCCTGCGAGGGAGCCCGCGCGACCGCTTGCCCGGGTTGTCCAAAACTTGCACTGGCCAGAACGCAAACCAAAAGTATTGAAAGGCAAAGATTCTTCGATGCCTGCATGTTCACTCCGTGAATTAAAAATGCTCGCAGATGATGGCTGGCCGAAAATAATGTGGCGTGTCCAGAGGGATTCGACCCCCGACCCTCTGCGTAGAGGATGTGCATTATAATAATCTAAAGTGTTGCTTCTGGTCTTGCTTATGTGGGAAAACGTCATTTATCTCGTTCTTAAACTTGGATTGAAGGTGGACCGAAATCTCTTCAAGCTGCCCCTTCGCGCTCGTCCATCACACGCCAGAGGTCTTCACCCGATAATTTTAAATGCATGGCCCGCTCGTTGACAATATCGTCAAAACGAATCCACTCGGGACTGTTCTCTTCGTCTTGCAAGAAAAAAATATCGTCCTCTCCGACTCCAAGAGGAACTACGCCCTCAACCATCAGCTTGTCCTTGCGCAACACGATTCGGACACTGCCGACCCAAGGACTCTCATTGCGATAATGGCCCACATATTTCTCCCATACTTTTGGATATTCGAAGGTCTTCGGCCCAGAATACTTCGAATTCGTGAACCAATTGCTCCCGGACCCGGCCTCCACCGCGGGACTGGCCGGGTCCTTCGAGTCGGCACGGCCAAAGATCAACATGAAATGCTGAAAATCCGGATGCGGCACGATGAACATATCGCCGTTTGCGCTTTCGAGGGCAACACGGGTACCTTGATAGATTAGGGAAAGAGCTCCGCCCGTAGCTACAACTTCAAACTTACGTCCTTCAGAGCTTTCATACTTCCCGACATAGTCGGACGCATTTTTTACCGAGGCCGGCGAATCCGTTATCGGCATCGGGGGTAAAAGCTTGGCGGCGCGATGCGCACGCATGAGCTGCATGGCATACTGCGCGACCGTATTTGGCCGATATCCCTGCATTGCATTTATTGAAGCGAACGCGCCTAGGCCTTCGTCGATATCAACATGAATAGCCGACGCGAAAGACACCATTCCGCCCGTGTGGCGCAGAATTTTGTGCCCATCGAGCATATCAACCGCAATACCGTAACCGTAGCTAGCGGTGGGTCCGAACTCGTCTGCCTTGACATGCGGGTGCGAGAAAAGTTCAAAACTTTCCTTCGAGAGGATTGAACCTTTTGGCCCGCGGCCAAGATTAGCGATCATTTGAATATAAAGTCCCATGTCGTGGGGAGTGGAAGCGATGCAGCCTGCGCCGTCAGTCATAACGATAGCGGGCGCTTCAGCTAACCGCCCATGACGTGGATAGGGGCGATCGTTCTGAAAAATCATATAGTTTTTGGCAAGTTTTTCGCGAATGTCGAGTGAAATGAATGGTTCGGTCTGCGTCATACCCAGAGGATTGAATATCCGCCTGCGGAAACTTTCTGCCAGCGACTGACCATCTAACGTCCAGACCAAATGTCCGAGAGCTACGTAACCGGTGTTGCAATAATGGAAATGGTTTCCTGGGGCATAGCCCGCGCGGTGTTTCGCGGCTGGATCCGATAGAAAAAGCGGGCCGTCTCCAGGTAATCCAGAAGTGTGGGTCAGAAGATGATGGGTGTTGATAGGTGAAAACTTGGATTCGATTCGAAACCAGGGAAGATACTCGGCGATTGGTTTTTGTAAGTCGAGCTTTCCTTCCTGATGCAACTGCAGCAAGCAGTTGGCCACGAAGGATTTGCTGATCGAGCCGATTTCGAAAAGGTCCTGCGGTTGGATGGCAACGTGCGATTCCGTGTCTCCAAAGCCGTAGGTCGCAACACGCTGCACTCCATCGCGATCGGCCATAACCAGGGTCATTCCCGGCGCATTCATCGCCCGCATGTATTGCTCGATGAAAGTGTCCAGAGTCTTGAAACAGTCCGCATACTGGCTGCTGGTTTCTCGCGACTGAAATTCCAGGACGAAAAAACGAGTCGCAACTGCCCCGGCGACAGCCTGTCGGCTCAACTTCAGAAAGCCTCTGCGAGTGACTGAAAGCGACATCAGCGATCCTCCTGGAGTTCAGAACTGGGGACCATAACATCCCATTGTTCTCCCTTCCGCAAAGCTGAACCGAACGTTCCAGCCACATAAGGCTTCAAAGTTCCATTGATATGTTCCATTTGTTTCACATCTGAAGCCGACGGGGATAATAACGTAAAACAACTTGACAAATCCACATTGTGTGACTAGATTTCACGCCATACGGGACAGTATCGTCATTCTGAAACGCGCATTTCATTTGCGAACTGAACAATTGGGCGTATAACACATGGCACATTTCTCGCGTTTCCATTCAAGGATGGGTGACATCTCAATGAGAATCGAAGAGAAGCAATCTTTCGAACGCACGAGCACCGCTAGCCTCAATATGTACCTCCGGTACATCTGCGGCCTGCTAGCGGTGTGCGCCACGCTGATGAACGTTCCGGTTGTCTCTGCGCAAACAGCGGATACAGGCGCGATCGCCGGGACAGTCACTGATGCGAGCGGTGCCGCGGTGCCGGACGCGGCCATCAAGGTCGTCAATACGGCTACGGGCGACGCGCAGGACGTGGTTTCTCAATCAAATGGTAGCTACAAGGCATCGTTGTTGCTGCCGGGAACTTATCGAATTGAAGTCTCGAAGACAGGTTTCAAAACAGAAGTGCTTACCGGGATTACCATCGCCGTCACCGAAACCGGTACTACTAATGTCAAATTACAGGTCGGTGAAATAACTCAAAGCGTCACGGTGAATGCGCAAGCGGACATTCTGCAGACCAATAGTCCGGCGTTGGGACACGTAACTGACGAGAGGACAGTGGAGAACCTGCCGCTAGTTACCCGCAACTACACCCAAATTCTGGGCCTCTCTCCGGGAGTATCGGCCGACGTGAATAATGCCGCGCAGCTAGGGTCCGGAACTGCTCTTTTTTCGGCTCATGGTGAGGTGGAAACTGACAACAATTTTCAGATGAATGGCTTGGGAGCGAACGACCTCTTCAGTGGAGCGCTGCAAGTTCCGATACCGAATCCGGATACGATTCAGGAATTCAAGGTGCAGACCGGCCAGTATGACGCGGCGTTCGGGAGAAACGCCGGTGCCAATGTCAATGTAGTGACCAAGGGCGGCGGAAATGAATTCCATGGCACCGCTTTCGAATTCTTTCGGAATGAGGATTTGAACGCAAACGATTACTTCTTGAACCAAGCGGGCTTGCCGCGAGGCGTTCTGAAGCAAAATCAATTTGGGGGCACAATCGGCGGACCTGTTGTGAAGGATAAATTATTCTTCTTTGGATCGTACCAGGGGACTAGACAGCGGAACGGGTTAGATATGACATGCCTTGGGAGCTTCTTCACTCCGACGGAAATCACATCCAGCGCCACTAGCCGCACTGCGACAGCATTGGGCGCGGCCTTTACAGGACAACCCGGCGTGCTTGGCCCCGGAGTATTGCCTGATGGTTCAAACATTAGCCCTCAGGCGATCGCGCTGCTTAACACGACGGTTGCCGGAGGCGGATTCTTGATTCCTGCGCCGCAGAATGCGGATGGAAGTTCCAGCGTCAGCGAATCTTGCCCCTTCTCTGAAAATCAGTTTATGACGAACGGGGACTATGTACAGTCGGACAAAAGCAAGTGGTCTGCCAGGTTCTTCTGGGCGAACAACAATTCCGCCAATAATTTCACCACGAATGCGGGGACCGGAGGCGGAAACGTGCCGGGTTTTCCCACGACCATGGTTAACCAGTATCGTTTCGCAAGCCTATCCAACTCTTATGTTATTTCTCCAAACTTAGTGAATCAGATTGTGGTCGGATATGGCCGGACGGTGTCTTTGACCGGGGCAGAACAGCCTACGGCCAGTGTGCCCGGCGGAACTACCGGGCCTTTGACTTTGAGTGCCCTCGGAATAAGCGCGCCGCCGAACGACGATGTACATCCCTCCATTGCCGTTTTAGGAGGATTCGCTATTGGCGGGAATGGACAGGGGTTTAATATTTATCAAAACAATTATAGCTTCCAGGATTCAGTTTCTTACGTTCGCGGCCGCCAGACGTTTCATTTTGGAGGCGGGCTCTCTAAGCAGCAAGTAAACTTCACAAACTTCACCTTTCCAGGCCTGATTGTTTTCGCCAGCATGTCAGACTTTTTGACAGGCAATCCGTACTTGCTAGCGGATCTGCAAGGTCTCGTCAATCGTGGCTGGAGAGCAACGAATGGGAACCTGTATGCCCAAGACGATATTCAAGTCACTTCGCGTCTAACAATTAATTTGGGAGTACGATACGACCGCGAAGGAGATATCGGCGATTCCCTAGGCCGGTCTTCCAACATAAATCCAAACCTTCTGAATCCAAATCCTCCGGGCGGAGGCACTTTGCAGGGAGTGGTTGTCGCCTCGAACTATAAGGGCGCCGTGCCGTTTGGCGTCTCCTACGCTGCGAATTCGGCAGCCATCAACGGGGATGGTCAAAACCGGGTTGGGCCGCGACTGGGATATGCCTACAAGCTTCCGTGGACGAACCGTTTTGTGCTGCGAGGCGGATACGGGATGTACTTCGCGCGATCGACCGGGCAATTATTTTTGCAACTCATCGCGGTTCCTCCGTTCTCTGATTTTCGCGTCGTAGTTCCTGCAGTCGGCACTACCGTGGCCGCCCCCTTCGCTCCAGTGCCAACATTTCCGAACTTCGCACCGTTGGCTTACTCGCCGACGACGGCCCTGGCTCCGCAGATTTTCTCGCCGACTTACCAGCCGTCGGTCATTCAAGAGTACAGCACAAGTCTCCAGACCGAGTTAGCGCGAAATCTCGTGTTGGAAGTCGGGTATGATGGTGTTCGCGGAACGAAGCTGGCCGAGGAGCGTGCGTTCAATCAGGCGCTCGATGCTACCGTCACGCCAATTCGCGGACAAACCACGAATACTTTAGCGAACCTTCCTGAACGAATTCCGTTCCTGGGATTCTCCACCGGTGCCACTGAACTTCAAACAGAAGGAGCCCTGTGGTACAACGCGCTCGAAGTGAGCTTGAACAAGCGATTCAGCCACGGACTGCAGTTCCTTGTTGCGTACACCTGGGCAAGATCGTTGACAGATGCGAGCGGTTACAGCACAGCAACCGCTCAGGGCGCAAATCTTGTTGGCAATCAGAATGATCCCAGCTCGCGTTATGGCCCCGACACATTCGTCCGGCCGCAAAGGCTGGTAATCAGCTATGTTTATGACTTTCCCAAGCCGGCGAACGAGTTCTCAGCGCGGGGACGCGCCCTTTCGGGCTGGGGAGTTTCAGGCGTCACCACGATTCAATCCGGCGAGCCGCTCATACTCACGATCGTCGATCCGAATAACGCTTTTGGAATTACTGGCGCAGGTTTGAATGCGGATCCTGCCCAGATTGCCGCGGGATGTAGCAACAGCCAGCTGGTGACTTCTGGTTCAGTGCAGAGCAAGCTCAGCAATTACTTCAACACGGCGTGTTTCACAACTCCTCCGGTCATCTCCGCCGATGGAGCCACTGCTTTCGGAAATGCCAAGCCCGGAATTGCTTCTGGTCCTGGCCAGGTGAACTTCGACTTCGCAATTATCAAGCGGACGCCGCTCGGCTCAAATGAAACCAGAAATTTGGAGTTTCGCTCAGAGTTTTTCAACTTATTTAATCACCCCCAGTTCGGCAATCCACAGACTCTATCCGAGAACCCGACTTTTGGGGTTATCAACACTACGGTTGTCTCTCCGCGAGTTATCCAGTTCGCGTTGAAATTGAATTTTTAGCCCTATCAACGCGCATCTTACGCAGTGCGTGGGCGGACACACAAAACTAGAAGCGAGCGATTTCTTTTTTCGAATTTAAAGGCAAAACCATCGTGTCGCGACTTCAACTAGACCGGCTGGTACTTCGCGAGCTGAACTTGCCGCTGAAGTATCCGTTTGAAACTAGCTTTGGCCGAACTACAAACCGCCGTGTCCTGATCGTTCAAGCAATCGATAACAGCGGTGCTGCCGGCTATGGCGAATGCGTGGCCATGGAAGCTCCGCTCTTTAGCGGGGAAACAATCGATACCGCATGGATCATCATCGCGAAACATATTGCGCCATTGCTCGCGTCGCGCGATCTACAGGCCAACAATGTGTTCCAGACGCTTTCGCCAATTCGCGGAAATCAAATGGCGAAAGGGGCGGTGGAAGCCGCTGTCTGGGATTTGGAATCGAGGCGACTTGCGTTGCCGCTTTGGAAGCATCTGGGCGGTACACGCACTGAGATCGCTTGCGGTGTTTCCATTGGAATTCAGTCCAGCACGGATGAGCTCCTTGAAGTAATTGCGCGAGAGCTCGACAACGGATACCAGCGCATAAAAATAAAAATCAAGCCCGGGCACGATCTGAAACTGGTTCAAGCAGTGCGTTCGCGTTATAAGGACATCGTTCTCTCCGTGGATGCCAACGCAGCGTATTCACTTGATCGCGACGAGCCGCTAATGAAGGAGCTCGATAACTATAACCTCTTGATGATTGAGCAGCCCCTGGCTCCTGGCGATTTAGTGGATCATGCAAAACTGCAGCGGCAGATCAACACACCGCTTTGCCTGGATGAGTCAATCGCTAGTGCCGCAGATGCGCGCTATGCACTGGAACTTGGAGCTTGCCGCATTATCAATATCAAGCTCGGCCGAGTGGGAGGGTTTTCTCAGGCTCGCGAGATTCAGGCACTCGCTCTTCGGCACGAGGTTCCCGTATGGTGCGGCGGCATGCTTGAGACCGGCATCGGCCGCGCGCACAATATTGCGATGTCGTCGCTGCCTGGATTTACTTTGCCCGGGGATGTTTCCGCCAGCCAACGATATTGGAGTGAAGACATTATCGAGCCTGAAGTGGAAGTCAGCTCGCGCGGAATCATTGAAGTCCCAACTGGGCCGGGATTTGGTTTTCGTGTTCGAATCGATCGCATGGAAAAGCTGACAGTTCGTTCGGAAACAGTTCCGGTTGGCAGCCTGACGACTTCGACGAGCGCGGGATAACGGCTGTTGCGCGATTTTGAAAGAACAATGAGGTGACGCAAATGTTCTTTAGATGGGTCTCCGCACGCAGAGCGGACAAACGGCGCCAAGCTGCCTTGATTCGCGCGCAAAATGACTTGCGGTCCAACACCGGCACGCGTGCCACGACGTTTGCGGCTGCCTGTTTGTGTTTAATTCTTGGATCTTCGTGGGCGCAAGGGCCCGCAACAAAAACCCCGAAAGTCGTTCCGCAAACTACGAAGGAGGCTGCATCGCCCGCATCTACGCCCGCGCTCACGGAACCGGACTTGCGGGCTTTTGTGGACGGAATCGTGCCGCTACAGCTTGAGCGCGGCAACATCGCCGGCGCGGTGGTCCTTGTCGTTAAAGACGGCAAAATTTTATTTGCGAAAGGTTATGGATACGCGGATGTTGCGACGAAAAAACCGGTAACTCCGGACGGCACTCTTTTCCGGCCTGGCTCAATTTCAAAATTATTCACATGGACCGCGGTAATGCAACTTGTGGAAGAAGGCAAGTTGGATCTCGATCGCGATGTGAACGATTATCTGGACTTCAAAATTCCCCCTGCGTTTGGCAAGCCTATTACGCTGCGCAATATCATGACGCACACTTCCGGTTTTGAGGAAACCGCCAAGGACCTTTTTGTCAAAGACGCCGGCGATATGAAGCCGCTCGACGAATATTTAAAAGTGCACATGCCTGCCAGAATTTTCCCACCTGGAGAAATTCCGGCTTATTCAAATTACGCCACCTCAATGGCTGGTTACATCGTGCAGCGGGTGTCCGGACAACCGTTCAACGATTACATTGAGCAGCACATTCTGAAGCCGCTGGACATGACTCATTCGACATTCGTTCAGCCATTGCCGGATGCATTGAAACCATTGATGTCGTCGGGTTACACGGTGGCGTCGCAGCCGGCTAAGGATTACGAATTCGTTCAAGCCTTTCCGGCGGGCAGCTCCGCCGTTTCGGCGGCGGACATGTCACATTTCATAATCGCTCATCTGCAGGACGGGCAATATGAAGGTGCACGGATTCTAAAACCGGAAACTGCGGCGCTAATGCATTCTCGCCAATTTGCCTACAATCCTGCGCTCAACGGCATGTGCTTAGGTTTCTACGAAGAGACGCGCAACGGTCATCGGATTATCGGCCACGCTGGGGACACAGTTTACTTCCATAGCGACCTTCACCTGATCCCGGACCAAGGCATCGGTTTTTTCGTGTCCTATAATAGTGCGGGCAAGGGCGAGGTCAGTAACCGTTCGGAGTTATGGGATAAGATTCTGGACCGTTATTTCCCGTATACACCCCCGCCAGCGGTGCCTGTGGCCGACGCCAAAGCCGACGTTCAGGCCGTCAGCGGTTACTACAAACCCAGCCGCCGTTCGCAGACCAATATTTTGAAAGTCACCTCAATGTTGGGCCAGTTGAAGGTGTCTCCGGACGCAGATGGAGGGATTCGGATCGACCCCCTGAAAGATTCTGCCGGGGAATTGATTCACTGGCAGGAAATCGGGCCTTTTCTATATCGACAAAAAAATGGACAGGATCTCGTCGCTTTCCGTAGCGATGCAACGGGCCGGATGGTTCTTTCAATAGATTTTCCATTCTTTATCTTTCAGCCCGTGGGTGGATTGGAAAGCAAAGGGTTTAATTCATTTCTCTTCATCGCGAGCGCTGTTCTGTTGTTACTTGCCTTAATTTTGTGGCCCATTGCGGGCCTCGTCCGCAAACACTATGGGCAGAAGCTCAATCTCAGCCCGCGAGATCGTCGCTTGCGCTTCCTGGTGAAAATCGTCTGCGCGATCGACATAGTGTTCATTCTGGCTTGGATCATATTGGCCAGCCGGCTGAATTCCGGCGTTCTGTCTGAGAGCTTCGATCCGTGGATTCATTTAATCCAGATTATCGGCGTTTTAGGCTGCGTCGGCGCGTTGGTTGCTATTTATAGCGCCTATCGTTCCTGGTCAGACCGTGGGCGCTGGATCTGGGCTAAGTTTGCAGACGCTTTGGTCGCGCTGGCCTGCGTTGGCTTCGCATGGTTGATGGTGGCTTGGGATCTGTTGAATTTCAACTTGAACTTTTAGCTTTTGTGTGTGGAGCCAAGAGAAAACTGATGAAGCAATCCGTCTCTAAACTATTTTTGTTTTGTGCGCTCATAAGCGCGGTCCTGGCGGTGGAGCTTTCCGCGCAAGGACAGGAATCGCCGCAGCGGCCTGATTATAGTTCGATGTTCAACAAGACCGATGCCATGATTCCCACGCGCGATGGTGTGAAGCTCCATACTGAGATTTACGTTCCGAAAGATGCGAAAGAACCTCTGCCTTTACTTCTGACGCGAAGTCCCTATGGCTTAGCGGATGACAAGCAGGGCTACTCCCAATACTTGGGCCTTTATACAGAAATGTTCGCGGATGGGTACATTTTCGTTTTCCAGGACATCCGTGGAAGATATGGATCGGAAGGAACATTCGTAATGCAAAGGCCGGCGCGCGATAGAAAAGATCCGCACTCAGTCGACGAAGGCACCGACACCTACGACAGCATCGATTGGCTGATTAAGAATGTCCCGAGCAACAATGGCCGTGCGGGCGAAGTGGGAATTTCCTATGGAGGGTGGCTGACAGCGATGTCCCTTTTGGAGCCGCACCCGGCGCTGAAAGCCGTTTCGGAGCAAGCATCACCGGCAGACATGTTCCTGGGCGATGATTTTCACCACAACGGAGCGTTCCGGCTGAGCTATGGCTTCGAGTACGCAGCGCTAATGGAAACAGGCAAGACAAATTTTCAGTTTCAATTCGACAAGTACGACACGTTCGAATGGTATCTCGCGCTGGGACCGCTTTCGAATGCGAACAAACTGTATTTTCATAATTCCTTGCCGACCTGGAACGATTTCGTTGCACACCCGAACTATGACGAGTTTTGGCGAAAACAGTCGTTCGCGAGTTATTTCAAAGACCTGAAGCTGCAAGTTCCAAATCTGAACGTCGCCGGATGGTGGGATCAGGAAGATTTCTACGGTCCGATAGCAATTTACGAAATACTGGAAAGGAACGACAAGAATCACAACAACTATCTGGCGGTTGGTCCGTGGAATCATGGCGGATGGGAGCGAGTGGCCGGCACGAAACTCGGCAACATCGATTTTGGCAGCGATACCAGCAAATATTTCCGAGAACACATTCAGGCTCCTTGGTTTGCCTATTGGCTGAAAGACAAGGGCGCACCTCCCGCGCATAAAGTGGTGACGTTTGAGACTGGTGCGAATTCCTGGAAATCCTGGGATGCATGGCCGCCGACGGACGGCGTGAAAAAGCGAAGTCTCTACTTCAGTGCCGGTGGCAAGCTATTGTTTGATCAGCCCTCAGAAGCTTCCGCTGAATTTGAAAGCTACATTTCAGATCCCGCGAACCCTGTTCCGTATCGGCAAAGACCGGTGGAAGAAACATATTCTCCCGGAAGCCGTTGGTACACTTGGCTGCTGGAAGATCAGCGCTTTGTGAATCAGCGGCCGGACACGCTCACCTGGGAGACGGACACTCTATCCGAAGATATTTCCGTGGCGGGCAATATCGTTGCGCATCTTTTTGCGTCAACTACCGGCACCGATAGCGATTGGGTTGTGAAATTGATCGACGTTTATCCGGAAAAGTATGACTCAGACCCGAAAATGGGCGGGTACGAACTGATGGTCGCGGATGAAGTTTTCAGGGGGCGCTTCCGCGAAAGTTTCGAAAAGCCCGAGCCAATCGTCGCGAATGAAGTGACGCCCTACACCATTGATCTTCACACGAACGACCATGTGTTCCTGAAGGGACATCGAATCATGGTACAGGTGCAGAGCACGTGGTTCCCCATCATCGATCGAAATCCGCAGAAGTACGTGCCCAATATTTTTGAAGCAGTGGCGGCGGATTATCAGAAAACGACGCAGCGAATCTATTTTTCTAAGAAATTCTCTTCAAATATCGAGCTTCCGGTCGTTGCTCACTGAACCGTTCATCTGGATGCGAGATGACAGCCTTCTGCGGCACAAATGCATCGCTTCGACAACTGACGGAGGTCAGGCATGAAAAAGTTATTCGCTTTCCTGGGTCTGGTTCTTTTCACATGTGCCGTTGCTAAGGCGCAAGGCGAAAAGCCGCTGTTGATGCAAGGCCCCACGTTGAATGCGTCGCACATCGTCTTCGCTTACGGCGGTGAACTCTGGAGCGTTGGCCGCGAGGGGGGCATCGCGCTGCAATTGACGAACGGTGTCGGAGGAAAATCCAATCCGCACTTCTCGCCTGACGGCAAGTTGATCGCATTCACTGCGGAATATGGCGGCAATCGCAACGTATACGTAATGCCGTCGGAAGGAGGCGAGCCGCGTCAACTCACTTTTGCTCCAGGCCCTGATATCGCGGAGGGCTGGACTCCCGACGGCAAAGCCGTGCTTTTCCGCTCTTCTCGTGAAAGCTTTGCTCCGCGTTACGAGCAGCTTTATACGATTTCAATCGATGGCGGGTTTGCAAAACAAGTTCCGCTGCCAATGGGTTACCAGGGCTCTTACGATCAGGGCGGCTCTCACTTGGCTTACACACCGCTTCCGCGCGAATTATTCTTTGTCGGCGATGCTCTGATTCACACGTTCTGGGCGCACTATCACGGCGGCCTGGCGCCTCAAGTGTGGATTGCCAATCTTTCGAATTCTGAAGTGATTAAAGTGCCTCACGAAAATGCCAGTGACTTCAATCCAATTTGGGTCGGAAACAAAATTTATTTTCTGTCGGCACGTACCGAGCCAATTACGCTATGGATTTACGATGCGAATTCCAAAGGCGTCTCGCAAGCGATCGATAACCGCGGCATGGATATTATGTCCGCTTCCGCAGGACCCGGTGCAATTGTGTACGAACAATTTGGCTCGCTGCATCTCTACGATCTTGAGAGCGGTCATGAACGGGAGGTCCACGTCGAAATACGCGGCGATTTTCCGGAAATTCGCACGCATTTCGAGAAAGTCGCGGACCATGTTTTGAACATAGGGATTTCGCCCACGGGCGCGCGCGCTGTCTTCGAGGCCCATGGAGAGATCCTCACCGTGCCGGCCGAAAAAGGTGATGTCCGCAATATCACGAACTCTCCCGCCGTTGCGGACCGTTCGCCTGCATGGTCGCCCGACGGGAAATCAATTGCATACTTTTCGGACGCTTCAGGCGTTTACGCGCTGTGTATTAAGGATCAGGACGGGATGAACGCAGCCCGCACGATCAGCCTTGGGAACCAGCCGTCCTATTTTTTCGATCTGGCCTGGTCGCCGGACAGCAAGAAAATTACCTACACAGACAAGCACCTGAATCTTTGGTACGTGGACCTGGAACATCCCGCTCCGGTGAAGATCGACACGGATACTTACTTTTCGTTCGAACGCGAGATTAATCCGTCGTGGGCGCCGGACAGCCGTTGGATTACCTACACCAAAATCCTCAGCAATCATATGCGCGCGGTTTTTATTTACTCACTGAGTTCCAATAAAACGACCCAAGTGACCGACGGAATGAGCGATGCAGAATACGCGTCGTTCGATAGAGGCGGCAAGTATCTCTACTTCACTGCCAGCACGAATGCTGGGCCTTCTCAATTTCTGTTGGACATGTCGAGCGACGGCCATCAGGTTAACAGGAGCGTTTACCTGATCGTCTTGCGCAAGGGAATTCCTTCGCCGTTCAGACCAGAGAGCGATGAAGAAAAGATAGCCAGTTCTGAAGCTGCGAACGCGCCCGAAAAGGGAAAATCTTCGCCTGAAAAAGACAGCAAAAACAAAGCCTCGACGAACAACGTGGAAATCGATTTCGATGGGATAAGTCAGCGCATTCTATCGTTACCGTTGCCTCCGGCGAATTATTCGGGCGTATCTGCCGGTAAAGAAGGCGAAGTTTTTATTCAACAGGCAAAGTCGGGAACGGCGTCGCTTGGCGGTCCGGGTGAAATGACCTTGCTGAAGTTTACGCTTTCCGATCGCAAGACAATGCCGCTTGCATCGGGTCTTGACGATTTCCGACTGTGCTTTAATGGCGAAAAGTATTTATTCCGCCAGGGCGCAAAGTGGGGCATTGGGGCCACTTCTGCTCCTCTGAAGCCGGGCGAAAGCTTGCTGAATATGGATGCCATGGAAGTTTCAGTCACGCCTCCTGAAGAATGGACGCAGATGTATCACGAGGCCTGGCGTATCGAGCGCGACTATTTTTACGCTTCAAATTATGCCGGCCTCGACATCGGCGCCGCTGAAAAGCAATATAGCGCCTTCCTTCCTGGAATCGTCAGCCGCGCTGATTTGAATTATCTATTTCTGGAAATGCTCGGGAAACTTTCCACCGGACATACGTTTGTCGAAGGCGGCGATATTCCGCACGGCCCATTAATAAGTGTCGGATTACTCGGTGCGGATTATCGGACGGAAAATGGACGGTATCGTTTCGCCAGAATCTACAGCGGAGAAAATTGGAATCCTGGCCTTCGCGCGCCTCTTACAGAACCAGGGGTGGATGTAAAAGAGGGTGAATATCTGCTGGCCGTAAATGGCCGCGAACTCCATGACAGCGATGATGTATACAGTTTCTTCTTAAACACCGCGGGCAAACAAGTTCCCATCAAAGTTGGGCCAAATCCGGATGGCACAAACTCGCGCGATTTAATCGTCGTTCCCATCCCAGAGGAAATATCTTTGCGCCATCGCAATTGGGTGGAAGACAACGTTCGCAAAGTTGATCAATTGAGCGGCGGACGGATCGCCTACGTCTATCTGCCGGACACAGCTACCGGCGGGTTCACCAGTTTCAATCGCTACTTCTTTGCGCAAGTCGGCAAGGAGGGCGTGATCATGGATGATCGATTCAACAGCGGAGGACAAGCCGCCGACTACATTATTCAGTACCTACAGCGCAAACTTTGGAACTACTGGTACACGCCCGACGGCGCTCCGATGAACGAACCAAATCAAGCCATATTCGGCCCGAAGGCCATGCTGATCAACCAGTACGCCGGCTCTGGCGGCGATCTCATCCCATGGTTTTTTCACCATGTGGGACTGGGGCCTTTGGTCGGCGAACGTACATGGGGCGGGGAAGTGGGCATCACCGGATATCCTTCATTCATCGGTGGCGGAAGTGTGACCGCGCCAAGCCTTGCGTTTTTTACCACCGAAGGGCATTGGGCGATAGAAAATGAAGGCGTCGCGCCGGACATTGAAGTTGAGATGGATCCGAAACTTTGGCGCGAAGGCCACGATCCTCAACTTGAGAAAGCCGTGGAAACGGTTTTGCAGGAACTCAACGAACATCCCCTTCCAAAACCGAAAGTGCCGGCATTCCCGGATTACTATAAGTCGCGGTAAGACTCGCTCGTCGGAGCTACCGCGCGGAACAGAAGAATCCGATTTCCTAAACTTGAAGCCTGCATCATGGAAATTCGAGTGAAGTAGTGACAGGTTCCAGACGCAACATTAATGTGTGGAAATTTCCAAGGGATGTGGTGTGTCCTTAATCCGGGTCCGGGCCAGGAATATCGCGTAGAACGGTAATCCGCAAAGAATAAGGCCGATACCATAGAGTGCGTGCAGCGGTGAAGATATGACAGCGCTTAGTGTAATTCCGAGTGCGGCGAGTACGAATAAAACAGGAAGCCAGGGATATCCAGGCGCCAGGAAGGGACGGGCCAAGTCCGGGCGCCGGATGCGCATCACAATTACAGCAGCGACAGCCAGTCCGTAAAATATCCACGCTGTGAAAATTACGTAAGTGAACAGCTCTTGAAACGTCCCCAACAGCGTTAGACACGCGGCCCACAGCCCTTGGATGACTATAGCCAAGACCGGCGCGCGAAATCGTGAACTCAGTGTCCCGAAACCCGGAAAGAAGAGCCCTTCCCTGGCCATGGCGTAATAGACGCGAGGCCCGGTGAGGATCATTCCGTTCGTTGCTCCAACAATCGAAACAAGGATCAACACCGACACAAAAATTGCCGCCGTGGGACCTAGTGCTGAGCTAACCGCCGTTGCCGCCACTCGCTCGGCATTCTGAATTTGATATGGGGTCAAAACGCAGTAATAGGCAATATTTACGCTAATGTAAGTGATAACTACGAGCAGCGTGCCAAAGAAAAGTCCTCGCGGCAAATCGAGCTGAGCATTTTTGAATTCACCAGCGGTAAAAGAGACAACGTGCCATCCCTCATAGGCCCAGAGGACTGCCACCAGCGCGATGCCGAAATGCGCGGGTTGCAATTTGAGAGGCGACATCGGAAGAAACGATGCGGCCAGTAGCCGGCCGTGTCCCCACAGAAATAAAATTCCAATCATCAGCGCCAAACCGCCAAATTTTGCAAGCGTTAGTAAGTTTTGTACCCCCTTGCCCGACCGTACACCGAAGCAATTCACGGCAGTAAGCGCGAGAATACAAATAATCCCGGCGGCCTTTTGTTGAAATATAGTGAGCGGAAACACCTGAGCCAGATAAATGCGGAAGGCTACCGCCAACGTGGCAATGCTGCCGGAGTGAATTAGCGTCAGCAGACCCCAGCCATACAAGAAGCCAATCGGTCTCCCATAAGCGTGGCGCAGATACACATACAGGCCGCCCGCGCCTGGAAATGCGGCTCCCAATTCTCCTAGTGCCAGCGCGCCAAATAAACTTAGAAGTCCGCCCACAACCCATACGAGGAGCACGGCGCTAAACGATGAGAGCTGATTTGCAACGCTATACGGGATCAGGAAAATGCCCGATCCGATTACTGTTCCAGCTACGATGGCAGTGGCATCGCGTAAACTCAACTCGTGAAGTAGCGTTTTAGAAGCGGGAGGCGAGCCCTTGGTAGAGTCAGGCATGAATTTTAGCTAGGTCTCGTACCAGCGGAAGCCCAGGCGTTGTTCCTTGTCCGCTTCGCGCATTAAAGCCAATGTTCGCGAACGACGATAGTTTGCACAGGCGACCAGGATGACATTGAGAAGAGCCATTGGCGCCGAATAGGAAGCACCGAACGACGTTGTTTCAACGGAAGCTAAAAAGGATTCGTCGCAAAACCGAGCTACAGGTGAAACGAAAGTATCGGTGATTCCGACACAGTAGGCCCCTTGCGCCTTCGCTTGCTGAATTCCTTCCACTGTTTGACGCAGCCCCCGGCGAAAGCTGATGGCGAAGACCAGGTCGCGACGGCCAAGCATTCTGACCAAATGCGCTGTGTGGCCTGGCGTAGTAGCGGTGAGTACGGTGAAACCAAGGAGTGCCAGGTGGTATTCGAAATAGGTCACAAGCGAAGAAGCCAGGTCTCCGCCGATGAGCAGGATGCGGTTGGCTTTATATACTCTGCGAGTCAATTTCTCGATGCGTGCGTATTCCAGGCTGTTTCGTAACCCCTGCAAATTCTTTGAATCCTGCTCCAGCGATTCACGCGCATACGACGGTATATTTCCATCGCGCGTGGAGCCCGATCGCATCAGGTCGAAGGAAGTTGCGTGAGCTATCGATAGGTCATGCAAGAATTTCTGGAAGTCCCGATAACTTGGAAAGCCCATACGCCGGACGATCCGCACGGTAGTGGCGGGATCTGAGTTCAATCTATCGGCCATGCTTCGCACACTTAGCAGAACAAACTCGCGTGGATTCTCCAGAACGGGCCGAATGACTTCTTGGCGCTTCCTGGTGAGTCTCCCGATCAGTTCACCCAGGCTTGCTCGCGGGACTCTGTCTTTGTTAGCTGAAGTTGCTTTCGGCATCTTGGCAAAGCATTGACCAAGTTCCTTGGGATGTCAAGGCAGGTTTATCTTAATCTCCGAGCGTGCAAATAGGGCATCTCATAATATTGCATCACTTGTTTCATATGGGAAGAGGTCTAATATGACCTTCCAAAACAGCTTGACAAATTGGCAGCGCGCAAATAGATTGCAGCTAATTCTCGTTTATTCTTAAATTATGAAACGTTCATTTCGTAGCTTTAGTGGATGTCTTGGCCCTGTGTCGGGATGACGAGAACTCGCTAGCGTTCCGAATTTTGTATTTGGAGACTTCCATCACCATGACGATGAGAATCTGGCGGCTGGGCGCTCTTTTATCACTCCTCGTTTTTTGTATATGCATGACGGCGATTCCACTGCCGGCTCAGGATCGATCCTTCACAATCGATCAGGTACTAAGCGTGCCTTCCCCAACAGATATGGTCGCCGCTCCCTCCCACGGCGGGATTGCGTGGATTTTTACTGCACGCGGCAGCCGCAATGTATGGATGGCCGAGCCTTCTTCGAATGGGCTCTACAAACCTCGCGCGTTAACTTCGTATAACGGAGACGATGGAGAATCTCTTGCCGACTTGGCATGGAGTCCTGATGGAGACTCGCTCGTTTACATTCGTGGGGGAGACTTGGAGGAAGGGGGACCGGATATAAACGCTCTCAGTCTCCCTCAAGGCGCCCCTCCGAAAGAAATCTTCGTTATCTCGGTAAATAATGGCAATCCAAAAAAGCTCGCTGATGGAGACTCACTGACCGTTTCACCGAAAGGTGATTCCGTAGCCTTCTTAAATCAGAAGCAAATATGGCTTGTACCTCTAGACGGAAGTGGGAAGCCGGAGGCTACGGTCTCGTCGAAGGGGGCCATCGACTCTCTGCGATGGTCGCCGGATGGTTCGCAGATGGCATTCATCAGCGAACGTGGCAGCCACGCTATCGTGGGAGTTTACGATCTGTGCAAAAAGTCCATCGTTTGGCTCTCTCCCAGTGTGGATCAAGATATGGATCCTGCGTGGTCACCCGGCGGCAAGAAGATTGCCTTCATTCGAATTCCCGCGCACGCTCCCGATGAGTTCTTTTGGGAGCGCAGCGGCCCCCCGTGGTCGATCTGGATCGCGGACCCTGTTACGGGCCGAGCTCAAACTCTATGGAAGGCCGATGGAGGAACGGGCAGCCTGTTTCATGAAGTCGCCACCGAGTACCAACTGCTTTGGGACGCTGACGACCGCATCGTGTTCCCCTGGGAATGTACCGGCTGGCTTCATCTGTACAGCATTTCGACGAAGGGAGGAAGGCCGGAACTTCTCACGCCGGGAGATTTTGAAGTCTTCGAAACGACACTGAGCCCCGATCGAAAGGAAGTGATCTACTCCTCGAATCAGGACGACATCGATCGCCGGCATGTTTGGAAAGTTTCGGTCAATGGTGGTCCGCCTTCGGAGTTGACTCCCGGAGAAGGGCTGGACTCCTACCCAGTGGTCGCAAGTGACAGTAATACTGTTGCCACGCTGCGTTCAGATGCGAAAAATCCTCTGCTGCCTTCGATTGTGACCTCGACTGGTGCGCCGCAACTTCTGGCGGCGGAAGCCATTCCAGCTGATTTCCCCGCGTCGGAGATCGTGGTGCCGCAGCAGGTCATTTTCCCAGCTGCTGACGGTTTGATGATCCACGGCCAATTGTTTTTGCCACCCAATCCATCCGGGAACGCGCGGCATCCAGCCATTGTTTTTTTTCACGGCGGACCGATTCGCCAGATGCTGCTTGGCTGGCATCCCATGGACTTTTACACCAACGCTTACGCGCTGAATCAATACTTCGCTAACAAAGGATATGTGGTGCTCTCCGTGAATTATCGCGGCGGCATCGGCTATGGACTGAATTTTAGAGTGTCACCAAACTTTGGCCCCGGGGGTGCAAGCGAAGCAAACGACATGGAAGGCGCGGGTTTATACCTGCGCAACCGGGCAGATGTGGATTCCAAACGTATGGGAGTCTGGGGCGGCAGCTACGGTGGGTTGATGACTGCGCTCGCGTTAGCGCGCAATTCCGATATTTTCGTCGCTGGAGTTGACTACGCCGGCGTTCATGATTGGAGCACACTCCTGCCGTTTCTCAAGGCGCCCGGCGCGCCTCCCGAGGCCGCGCGCCTCGCTTGGGAATCTTCTCCTCTTTCCTCCATGAAAACTTGGCGCTCCCCGGTGTTGGTCGTTCAGGGAGACGACGACCGCAACGTGGAATTCTCACAGTCGGTGCAACTCATAGAGAGCTTGCGTAAACAAGGTGTCGAATTCGAGCAAATCGTCATTCCTGACGAGGTGCACGGTTTGATTCTTTATCGTAACCTTCTCACTTTTTTTGAAGCAACAGACGATTTCCTTGGTCGTCATCTTATTCATGGTCAGGAGCAGAAATGAAAACGCGGTCATGCGGCTTGCGGATGACGTTGGCTGTCGCGTTCCTTTTTGGATTAGCGGCAACCTGTCCCGCACAGGAAAAATCAGATTGGTCATCACTCGACGCCTCCATCAATTCTTCGATGAAGGAATGGAAAGTACCCGGCGCAGCGGTCACGATTGTGCGAGATCAGTCGGTTGTTTACATGAAAGGGTTCGGCGTCCGTGAGATGGGCAAGAGCGATCCGGTCACGCCGGACACGCTGTTCGACATTGGATCGTGCACCAAAGCATTTACGTCGGCGGCGATTGCCATTCTCGTGGACGAAGGACAAATGCAGTGGGATGGGAAGGTACATGAGTACATTCCGTTTTTCCACCTTCAGGATTCGCTCGCCGATGAAAATGTTACCATCCGGGATCTGCTCACTCATCGCACCGGTGTACCGCCCACCGACTTGCTTTGGTATGTTTATCCGGACGCCTCGCGCGAACAGCTGATCCGCCGATTGGCCGACGCTCATCCGAATGTTGGCTTTCGCACAAAGTTTCAATATCAAAACATGATGTACGTCGCAGCAGGTTACGCAGTTGGGCAAGTCACGCACAGCACCTGGGATGATTTCGTTCGCACTAGGATTTTCCAGCCGCTGGGAATGAACGAGTCGGATACCAGTTCTATCGACGCGGAAAAATCTTCCGACCACGCCTCGCCACACGAGGAGAATCCCGATGGTTCGGTGAAGGTCATTCCGTGGCACAACATTGATAATGCGGGCCCGGCCGGTTCAATAAATTCAAGCGCTCGGGATATGGCCAAATGGATGACGCTGCAACTCAATGACGGGATGTATGACGGCAAGCAGCTGATTTCCAAAACAAATGTACGCGAGATGCAGACCCCGCAAATGGTAATCGACCCGCAAGGCGAAATTCCTACGGTATTTTTCCCTGATTCAACGCAACTGAGCTACGGTCTCGGCTGGTTTGTGCAGCAGTATCGCGGCCACCAATTGATTCTTCACGCCGGGGACATCGACGGCTTTTCAACCATGGTGGTCCTGATTCCCGAGATTCACACGTCCTATTTCGTGGTGATCAATTTGGGTAGCTTCTATCGCCAGGTGCTGAGCTATCAGATCGCCGACCGTCTGCTGGGTTTACCCGACGCTGGATGGGATGCGCACTTCAGGAAACTTGAGGCGGACTTTAAAGCAGAGGAAAAATTCCAAGAAACAGCTTGGGAGTCAAAGCGAACGCCTGGAACGCACCCTTCGCGGGATCTCGCAGCCTATGTCGGCACTTACACGGATTCGGAGTATGGCGAGGCCGAGATCGTTTTGGAAAATCAGAAGCTGACCCTTCATTTTCATTCGATCAAAACGGATCTCGATCATTTCCAGTACGATACATTTGTAGTGAAGTTTGGCGGAAAGACGCGGCTGACATTCTGCCTGGACAACGACGGGAACGTTGCTTCATTTACAGTGGACCACCTGGAATTCAAGAGAGTAGCGGAGCCAGCCCCTTCAAAGAAATGAGTGAACGACGATTGCAGCTTGTCGTTTCGCTTGAGAGTATAGCCTTCACGGAGAGACGATGAACAAGAGATGGTCTATTGTTATCGCGGTAGTTCTGACGGCTGCTGGAGGACTCTACACAGCGTCGCGAACACACGCGCGCCCAAGACAGCACGACGCGGACGAATATGACTTGATTATACGGAACGGCCACATTCTGGATGGCGCGGGCGGTCCATGGTATTCCGCCGATATAGCGGTAAGCAATGATCGCATCGTAGCAATTGGAAAGCTCGATAATGCGCGCGCGAAGAAAGTTATCGATGCGACTGGAAGGGTAGTTTCACCGGGTTTTATAGATATGCTCGGCCAGTCGGAAATTCCGCTGCTCATTGACAATCGTTCGCTGAGCAAGCTTTCTCAAGGAATTACCTCGGAAATTACCGGCGAAGGCGGGTCTATCGCGCCGCAGAATGCCAAGACCGTGGACCCCATGAAGCCCTTCCTCGATCAGTATCACCTTACGATCGATTGGACCACGCTGGATGGATACTTTCGTCGCCTGGAAAAATCCGGCACACCACTAAATATCGGCACGTATGTCGGTGCCGCACAAGTACGCGAAGCCGTTATTGGCGATGATGACCGCGCTCCTACTTCGCAGGAACTCGAGCAGATGAAATCCATGGTTGCCGATGCAATGAAGGATGGCGCCCTCGGCGTTTCCACCGCGCTGATTTATCCTCCTGGGCATTACGCGAAAACAGATGAGCTAATCGCTCTCGCGAAAGTTGCCGCTCAATATGGCGGTATCTATGGCACCCACATGCGCAGCGAAGGCGCCAGCGAAATGCAAGCCATAGATGAGGCGATCCGCATCGGACGCGAAGGCGGCTTGCCTGTCGAAATTTTCCATCTCAAGGTCATCGGGAAATCGCGATGGGGTTCCATGCCGCGTGTTGTCGAAAAGATTGACGCAGCGCGCGAGTCTGGCCTCGATATTCGTGCGGACGCGTACCCTTGGGTCGCTGGCGGGACTGCTCTTGCTTCTTGTTTGCCGCCGTGGATGGCCGACGGAGGATCTGCCAAATTTCTTGAACGGTTGGCGGATCCGAAAATCCGCGAGCGTATCAAGAGCGAAATGGCTACAGACCACCAGGATTGGGAAAACCTCTATCTGGATAGCGGAGGCGGTGCGGGAGTTCTCATCTCGGGAGTAGTGAATCCATCGTTGAAGAAATATGACGGGAAAACTGTGGCAGAAATGGCGAAGGCCGAAAATAAACCGGAGCTTGATGCTCTGTTCGATTTCATCCTCGCGGACAAGGCACAAACCGGCGCGCTTTATTTCATAGCCGGCGAGGATGACTTGCGAACCGCGCTTAAACAGCCATGGACCTCGCTCTGCCTCGATGCCGGCGAACTCTCTCTGGATGGTCCTCTTTTTGAGCCTCATACGCATCCGCGCGCTTTCGGAACAATGCCCCGTTTCCTCGGCCACTACGTCCGTGACGAGCATTTGTTGCCGCTTCCGGAAGCGATTCGAAAAATAACTTCGATGCCCGCACAGCGCGAACATTTGACAAATCGAGGCCTGATCAAGATTGGCTTCTACGCGGATATTACGATTTTCGATCCCGCTACAATCATCGATCGGGCAACTTACACCGAGCCGACAAAGCTTTCTGAAGGCGTGGATTATGTCTTAGTAAACGGTCAGCTCGAGTTCGATCACGGCAAGCTCACTGATGCGAGATCTGGGCGCGTTCTGCGCGGCCCCGGTTGGCGGGCGGTATCTCCAGTTCTGAGCGACCCGACACATAGGTAACAGTTCGTACCGGACACATAGGTTACACTTTCCCCTTTTTTAGGGGAGGAGTAATGCCGTGGAAGGAGTGTTCGGCAATGGATGAAAGGCTGCAGTTCAGGCCCGCTTCGAGGACTTCATCGAAGTTTTCAACAGGGAACGTCCTCATGAAGCCTTAGACATGAAGTGCCCGGCCGAAGTCTATCAGCCTTCTACCCGCGCCTACACGGGACTGCCTGACATCGACTATCCGTTCCACGACAAGACTATTGTCGTGACCAATTGCGGCCGGATCTGTCTCGGTCGCAAAAAGATTAACTTCAGCGCGGTCTTTGCCGGCCAAGCCGTCGGCATTAAAGAAGTGCACGACGATATCTGGCTGGTTAGCTTTATGGATTATGATCTAGGATACTTCGATCTGGAGACGCGCGTGTTGGAACCGCTGGAAA
>Ga0182015_10000151_pt1 | contig 97067 bp, 93 predicted proteins | sample 712P3MmetaG_FD_120478 | JGI IMG/M metagenome (GOLD analysis project Ga0182015, IMG submission 120478) | Permafrost microbial communities from Stordalen Mire, Sweden - 712P3M metaG | ecosystem: Environmental > Terrestrial > Soil > Wetlands > Permafrost | place: Sweden: Stordalen | collected...
AACTCTGAATCTGTCGCGCAAAGGTGCCCATGTTCCCAATCAATCCCTGCTGCTCTAGCTCATTGAAGCGATTGATGCCGCCTTGTTTTACGATGTGTTCTGCGAACAACTGTTTCGCTGCGGTCCCAGCCTGCTCATTCCCTCCTTGACTCATATCGAGCGCTCGCCTGATAGCGCCAGTTTGATCGAGCGATGTCCCAAGTTTTTGATCTTCCTGAACAAGTTTTCCCGCCACCATCTGCTGGATTCCAACATCCTTCAGTGTCATCGCCTGCTGGCGAGCATCGGCGGATCGTTGGAAAGATTCGTTTGCAGCGTCGGCACGCGCCTGTACTTTCTGCAATGTTTCCCAATCGGGAGCAGCCTTCATTTCATTGGCAAGCCCAGCACGCATATTTTGCGGGATCGAACTATAAGTGCCGAGGGTAGTAACTGCGTTAGACAGTTGTTGCTGTGTGGGTGCAGCAGCAGCAGAGACTTTCTGCGAAGACTCCGCTTGCTTGGTAGCGTCATCGGTAAGCTTCCGCTGAACTGTAGCCATATTCGCGGCGAACTGAAGCCCTTGGATCGTGTTAAGTGATCCAAGGTGCTGCGTTGGCTTCCTGCGGGTACAGTTCCGGGTGTGCGCCTATTTCGCTTTGCAGGTTTTGGAGACCTTGGGCCTGCTTTGCAGGATCTTTCTCAGCAAGAATAGGTTCGGCCAAATCCTCGAAATTATTTAGTTGATCGGCATGGTTCTTAAGAGCGGTGGCTCCGGCAGTTCCCTGTGTTTTGGAGAGGGTCGCCATTTTCTGCGAGGCCTCGTTGAGCTTGTCGGAAATGTCGAGTGCCCCGCCTGGACCAAAGAACGGCAGCCCTTTTCTTTCTGCGAGGTACTGCGCTAGCGGATGAAGCTGTACCGTTGAGGCAGCTGCACTCCGCAGCGGGGTTTGTGGGGACATTCCGGGCGCTAGTAGGGTAGGAGTTGCCTGATTAGCTGAGGGCTGAGCGCCAGCGCTTCCATCGGCAGGTTGATTATTAGTCGTCGTGGTTGGCTGTCCTGGCGCGGGTTGCGCAGAAGGCGGCTGAGATTTTCCGGACTGCCAGTCCTCAAAATCCTTGTTGAAGTTAGGATCGGACAATGCGGCTTGAGTCGACTGCATATTCTTGAGAGCGATTTGCGTTTGTTGGTTCTGAAGATTTCCCGCAGTGACGGCGGCTTGTCTTTGCTGCTGTTCCAACGGAAACGATTGCGCAGACTGCGCGGCCGTTTGCTGTGAGTTTTTAATCGCCTGCATTTTGGCGAATTGGTCCAGCTGATTCTCGGGCTGGTATTCTTTGAGATACTGAACCGCTGGAAAGAAATTGTTAGCCATTAGTTTAGATTGTCTCCCTTGGGATCTGCGCCTGGTCGATAGCGGCGCTTGTTGTCGGCCAGTAGAAATCGCTCCGTCCGCTCCACTGATATTTCCGTGCGCTGGTTATCTTGAGGAGTTTCCGGCGCAGACTGACCCGTTTTGGCCGGTGCGTTGGCATCGTCGGCAACGCCGTGCGCAAGGTTTTCCATTCGGCAATGATCTGGCCGATTAGTGCCATGAATCCGCTTTTGCGCTGTAAAGATTTTGAGCTGTCATCTAGTTCACCGTAGACTGCAAACTCGCCGGCGTCTGCGGCTGACTCACCGTGCTGCCGCCGCTGGTATCGAGCGGATGCGGATAGGTGTAAGGCGTGTACGTATACGTGGTCGAACAGGTGTCAGTCGACGATTCCATCCAGGACATCGAGCCGGGCTGCGAAGCCGACAAAAAGAAATCGCGGTTCGCCGCAACGGCAGCAGCCACACCGCCAGCATTGAGCGACATCGTCCATAAGGCGGGATTGGCCCAAATGTAAATCGGTGCGGTGTTGCGTGGACCACTGCAGGAACCGTGCGGAGTGGTATAGCCGTTGTATCCGCTTCCTGGCTGCCAAGCCATCGGCCAGGTTCCGGACGGACCGTCGTAATAAATATCCAGGTACTGAGGATCGCTCGAATTGTTGCCGGTCGTGGTGTTGCCGAAGATGACGCCAGCACCGGCGCGAATCGCAATCGCCGTGCTCTGGTTCTGATTCAGATTGTTGAAAACGTTGTTGTAAAACTCGAACCATCGCACGCCGATATTTCCGTTGGTGCCGTGCTCGTCCAGCTGGCAGTAGTTCAGCGTGTTGTAGCGAGCGACCGTGCGTGCGCCATAATAGGCTTCGAGCGCCGAGCAGTAGACGGTCGTGCTGGAAGTCGAGAAAGTGTTGTTCTCGATGAACACCATCTGCGAACCGCCAGGGACAATCGTGTCCTGCCAACCAGCCTCGCTCGATGCTCCCATGCCCAAGTTGTGAATTTCTTCGGAAGCGCCGCCGCCGTTGAAGGAATTGTGATCGATGAGACCAGGACCATTTCCACTGACGACGAGGAAAATCGACCGCGCTGTGTTTGAGAACGTGTTGTGGTCAATCCGGTAGCAATAGGTGGAAGTGGTGCTGGTGACGTTGATCGGAGTGGTCGGAGGATTTCCGCCAGAGCTTGTGAAACCAAAACCGGTAATCCGCGATTCGCATGTCGTGGTCGGCTCCATCGTGAAGCCGTACGCCGAGCTAATCGTGACGCCGCCCTGGCCGTTGATCGTGAGGCACTTGGTATTGGGGATATCCACTGCAGTCGTGCCATAGGACACCGTTCCCGCTGGCACAAGGATCGTGTCGCCGTTTACCGCCGCCGTTACGCATACCTGGACATCCGCGTTCGCTGCTGATGCCGCCGTCCTGGTAGGCGATGAACCTGAACACGCCGCGTGCGCGATGGAAGCGCCCAACAGGAAAGAAATCAGAATAAAAAGCCGCTTCACTACTGTTGACCTCCAATCGCATCGAGTACGGAACTCCCAACGAAAACTTGGACGCAACTTGGGCGCAAAACTACGCCTAAATGGGGCTGTTTTGAGACGTGCAGGTTGGGAAAGGCAGCAGAATCAGCGAGTTTTTGGTAGGGGCGGTGGGGATCGAACCCACGACCTTCGGCTTAAAAGGCCGCTGCTCTACCACTGAGCTACGCCCCTAAATGAATCAGAACATCTTACATGAAATATGTTTGGCGCACATGCGTCCGTTGAAGTTCAGGGCAAGAGCGGCGCCGCAGGCGGCAGAGTGGAAGTTGCAAAAATGCCTTTAGCTGGGCTGGGACGCGCTTGGAAGAGACTCGGAGTTGAAGACAGAAGGGAGGATCGGGTTTAGGGACGGAATGATTGCAGGCGGCAGCTCCACAATGAGCTTCAGCAATGGGCCGCGAGGCCCGCGCGTAACTTTGAGAACGCGACTGGCGCGTCGCGCCCTCCTGAGCGCCGGTCAGCTTGAAATTGAAACCTGCATTTAACGCAAATGCTCCGCACGGCGGCTATAGCGCGAGCTGAAGGCGCATAGCACAAGAAGCGTAAGCGCGAGCGTAAGGAAAACAGGAGGCTCCGGCGCTTGGCTTACTTGCACTACTCCGCCCTGGCCAACATAAACACCGTAGGAACTGCAAATCGCGCAAAAATCCAAGACGATTTGCAACTGGCTGCCGATTTCGGAGAACGGCGCATTCGGATTTCCGAAGGAGAAATTTCCGATCTGTATGCCATCGCCTAATGGGTCGTTAAAATCCAGGATGGGTGAAGATACGCTTCCAAAGTTCGAAACGAAAGAAAATTGCCCCATTGGTCCGGAACTGGTGATGTCCAGATCGGTGATTGCCGTGGTTAGGGTGTTGAAATCAAACTGACATTGAAGGTTTCGGTGGCAGAACCCCAAATGAGGGGCCCCAAGTGGCGGATCCGGCGACTTGAACTATAGACCCCGAATCAGCCTTCGCCGAAAGGCAAAACAATGCGAGCGCTGCGAATAACGTGACATATTTCACTCTGTAACTCCTTCCGCATTTTCGCAATTTTGCTGCAACCATACGAGAGCGAACGGAAGTTGCGGCTCTCGCGAATGAAAAATAAGTCCTACTCTGTGCAACAAACTTCCCAAACTCACTTGATTTCTCGCGTTCCAGCAACCCGAGAGCATACGAAGGTCCGAACAGGAACATCTTTTCAATTTGCAAAAATACGACGCTTAAGGCTTAGAGGTTATTGCAAGCGTTCGCATCTAGTAACTTCGTTTTCAAGAGCAATTTCTTTTTACAGCGGCGCGTGAATTTGATAGCGCTGGCGAAAACATGCTCTCGATTCGCAGGGATGATTGTCAACCGGACGCATGCTAGCACGAGAATGCGAACGCTGGACGCTAGAACGCCAGGTCTGATGCCTTGAAATTCAGATCTGTCAGGACCTGGGTCTTTAGTTTGTATATTGTCGGAGCTTCGCTGCTGCGGGCATAGACCGAGCCGCTAGATTCTTTTGAGATTTGAAGTGTGAGGGTTTTGCCGGTTTTGTCTGTGAGAATGGCTTCGAACTCGGGCTTGGTTAGCCTCGCGGCTATTGCCGCTGCCGGACGATCGTATATCTCCTCTGCGCGGGCCAGATCGAGCGTGGTGAAGAGCTTTTCCGGGCTTGCCAATTTTCCTTTTTGATCCGGCGGGGCGTCGAAAGTCCATTCCGATTCGTTTTTGCGCGTGCACGCGATCGTGCCGGATGCGTTGTGAATTTCAACGTGGGTTATGGTGGGTTGATCTAGGTGAGCAATTTTTTTATCGCGCAGGTCGCTGTAATTTTCCGTGAGCTTTTTGTACAGGTCTTGATTGATGCGGAAAATCAGCGGGCGGGCCGGGTCGTAAGCGAAATAATCGTCGTCTTCTTTCTTCCCTACCTTAAGAGTGGCTGTCTTTCCTTTTTCGTCCGACGCAGTGAACGTGATGGCGGGATTGGTGAGGCCGTATTTGGGCAGGTTGTCTGCCGTCTCGCTGCTGATAACTGTGAATTTTGCGGTCGCAACCGACGAAAGTAAGGACGTGATTGCGTCATCGTCGGCGCGCGCGCCGAACGGTTTCGTAAACTTCCAGGCATCCTTATCTTTAGTGGCCGCGATGTCGCTCAAGGGGCTCTTCAATTCAAATGAATCGATATCCGCGCTGGTCAAATGCAAGACGGCATGATCGCGGAGGTCTTGCAACGGTTTATCCGAGCTCACCAGCAGGGATTCCGGCAGCAGGGCGACGTCTTTGGTGTTGTTGTCCACCATGGCGTATACCGAAACGCCCGTGAAATCCTTTTTTCCTAGCTTGAGATTGTGTTTGGCGCCGTTTTTTAGCTGGAAATCGAGCGAAACGTCCGGATTATCCAAGCCGTAAACTTTCAATCGATCGGGGTCGCCGGGTTCTGTCTGGCTGACTCGCGCTGTCGCCAACTGCTGTACGATTCCCTGTACGGATGCGTCGGCGGCTCCGGTATGAATCGGCTGCGTGATTTGCCAGGAACCATCGCGCTTTTCCAGCTGGACCGGTTGTGATTTCGGGTCGGCAGGATAGGAAATCGTCAAGGATGAAACGTCGTCCGGTTGAATCGAGAAAGCGGGCTTTGAGCTGTCCGTGGTGGCCGTTTCGGCTTCCTTCTGTCCGCGTTTCCAGTCGAAATAATAGAATGCCGCGCCTGCGGCGATGGCCACGAGCAGAACGATGAGAGTGGATTTTTTAATCATTGGTGTTCAGTTTTTGATTTTTATGCCGCCAAATTTTAGCGGCGTTTCCACCAGATGTAGGCTCCGGAGAAAATCACCAGGCCGGGAAGAAATACCAGGTCGAGCCACTTTAACGCCGTGGCTTGGCCTTCCGACAGAGTGACGCGGCGGTTCGCGGCCGTCTTCGGGCGAATGGAGATCAGGGATTCGTCTTGCGCCAGCCAGTCGATTGTGTTGAAAAATAAATCACCATTTCTCTGCTGGCCGATCCACGGGTTGGCCGCGAACTGCGAGTTTCCGATCACCACCAGGCGCGCGCTGTTGTCGTCAACCTTACGATTTGCCGCGACTCCCAGGGAGAGCGGGCCTAGCGTGTCCGTTTTGGGATCGTACGCGATTTCCTTCTGGCCTGACTTCAGACCGGGGATGGTGAAACTGCGCGCCGAGGTCTTCAGCAGTTCCACCGCTTGCGGAATCGATTTCGCTTTATCGGCGAGCGAAACTGTGCGCGCTAACGGAAAGAACGTGACCGAACCTTGAAATCCTTTGGTAATAGGGCTAGCGCCGAAATCCGCAACCAGCGGGATGATGGGACCGCCGCCGAACAAGCGGCCCATGCCGCTGGCGTCGACCACCTCGTTATTGCCTGCGGCAATGTTCCAGGACTGGAAGATGTCGTCAAGTTTCGGATCCGTGGAAGGATCTTCCATGATGAATGCTTCGCCGCCAGCGTCCAGATATTTGCCAATCATGGCGGTTTCCTGAGGGTAGTAAGGCTGCTTGGGTCCGGCGATCACCAGAACGCTGCAGTCGGGCGGGATGCTGTTCTCGGTGATGAGGTTGACGGTCTTGGTGGCGTAATTTTCTTTCTTCAGCCCGGCATCGACCTGGTTATAGCCGTCTTGGGAATCGTCGGTGATGGATTTTTCGCCGTGGCCCGTGGCGAAGCACACGGTCTTCACTTTATCGCTGGTGACTTTCAGGATTGCGCCGGTGACATCCTCTTCGCCAAGGTCACCGCCGCGTGGGCCTGCTTCCACGTGTTCTTTCTTCGCGCCGGAAGCTACGACTACGTCGCCCACATGCGTAGCGCCGTAGTCCTGAGCGACTTCGGGTTTCTGTTGCGGGTCCACATTCTGAAATTTGAAATGAGGCGAAAGATTTTTGTACTCGGACATCAGATCGGTGAAACCGGAGTTCGCGTTTTTGTCGAAGCGCACGACGGTCACGTCCTGCTTCAGGCCCTTGACGATGTTGCGAGTCTGATCGGACAAGGTGTAAAGCTTTTCGGAAGTGAGATCGTAACGTTTGTGATGCCGGTAGCCGACGAAATTAAGCAGCACAAGAATTGCGAGCACCGCGAGCGTAAGGATCGAAGTATTCGTTCCCTGCTGCGCGGAACGCTTGGAGAAAAACGCCGCGAGGTCGCGGAAGCCGATGGCAATCGCCGCCAGGATAAAAACACCGCCGGCTATTAAGAGCCCTTTGCTGAACATAAGAAATTCGCCTTGAATTGAATAGCGCAGATAACCGGCGATGAGCATTGCGATGCCCAGGGTTCCGATAAACCTTGCTACTTCCTGCCGATCCCATTTCATCCTGCAAATTCCTCCGGGCTGCGCGCGATCAACGTAAGCGGCGCAGAGCTAGGCTCTGCGCCAGCGCATCGAATCGATCGAGCGAACCGTCAAAAATATAAAAAGTACGATGAAGCTGAAGTAATAAACCAGAGCCGACGTATCCACGATACCCTTGGCGAAATCGTCGTAATGGCGAATCACGGAAAGATACTGCAAAGTAGCGCCGAAGCCGCCGCTGGCATTGGTGCCGATATCCAACACCCAGGCCAGCAAGAAAGCGGCGAAGGTAAGCACAGCGGCGATGAGCTGATTCTCCGTGAGCGAGGAGATGAACGTGCCCAGCGAAAGCAGCGATCCACCCAGCAATAAAATCCCGGCATAGCCCGCCAGCAACATGCGCCAGGGAGGGGCCGGATCGCTATGCAGAAACATGTAGGCCAGGTAGCTGGCCGTGGGCAGCAGCATGATGGCGAAAAGCGAGAGCGAGGCAAAAAACTTGCCGAGCACGATTTCCAGTTCGGAGATCGGGGAGGTCATCAGCAATTCCATGGTGCCGCGTTTGCGCTCTTCGGCGAAGACGCCCATGGTGAGGATGGGGGTGAAGAAAAGAATCAGCGTGGAAATTAGTCCGAAGAACGCGCGCATCACCTCGCCGGGTACGTTAAATTGCGCGGGCGCTCCGAATTGCATGCTCTGCATTTCCATCTGCATGGACTGCTGCATCACCGCAGACAGGAAAAAATTGAAGAAGAAGGCGCTGAGAAAAAGAAAAATTCCGATAAAAACATAAGCGATGGGCGAAACAAAATAGTTGCGCATTTCCTTGCGATAAATAGCGTACAAATTGTGCATCGTTTTCTTTCGCTCCTGGTGCGCGATGGTTAATTTATCAAACCGGTATCGCTTCCGCGTGCGTTGAATCGTCCGTGGTTAATTGCAGGAAGATATCCTCAAGGCTCAAGCTGACTCCGCGCAATTCCAGCAGCGGCCAGCCGTTCTGAACAATTTTCGCCGCGATCTCGCTGCGAATGTCGCTGCCTTGCGTGGTTTCGACCGTGGCAATCAGATTTCCGCCCGCGGGAATTTGTTCCACGTCCACGCGGCTGGCACCGGGAATTTGCGTGAGGGCCTGGCGCAGGGCATCCTCCGGCGCGTTCACTTCGACGCGAATCTTCTGACCGCCCTTGAGTTGCGAAGTCAGATTTTGGGGCGTATCCACCGCGGCGATTTTGCCTTTGTTGATGATCACCACACGATCGCAGGTCATGCTCACTTCGGGCAAGATGTGCGTGGAAAGAATAATGGTGTGATTCCCCGCGAGACCTTTGATCAGGTGGCGCACTTCGATGATCTGCTTGGGGTCCAGGCCGACGGTGGGCTCATCCAGAATAATTACGTCGGGATCGTGGACCAGCGCTTGCGCGATTCCGACGCGCTGTCTGTAGCCTCGCGACAGGCGCTTGATCAGTTGGGTGCGGCGATCTTCGAGGCTGGTCTTGCGTATTGCGTCCGTCACGTGATCCGCGCGTTTTTCGGACGGCACGTTTTTGATGCGGGCAACAAAGTCTAAATAATCCTCGACTGTCATGTCCGGATACAGCGGAGGACTTTCGGGCAAGTAGCCGATGTGGCGGCGAACGTCGAGCGAATCGCCGAACACGTCAAATCCCGCGATTTTTGCAGTGCCGGACGTGGCTGGCATATAGCCGGTAAGAATGCGCATGGTGGTCGTTTTGCCAGCGCCGTTTGGGCCAAGAAAACCCAATATTTCACCTTTATTAGCGGTAAATGAGACGTGGTCAACAGCCGTTACGTCCCCGTACGTTTTGGTCAAGTCCTGGACTTCTATCAAATGCTTCCTCCGAATGACTCGGCGACGACAGCGCAATCGCCGTGCATCCCCAAACAAATGTTTATACTAGAAATCAGGAAAAATTGAAAATCAGCTCGGCGGTGGGTAGTGTCCTAATTTCAATTTTCAACTCTTAACTGCGGCGATCAGCGTGCTACGAATCCATTCCGATAGGGATTGCTTGGCCGACTCAGCCGCCTTCATAATCGCCTTTAAATCATCGGCATTGAACCTTACAGGTACTATGCGTCCCTTCGCTTGGCCCTTTGGCATCTTAGGGCGTCCTACTTTCCTAGCTTTCGGTTGGCTCAAGGCTTCTAAACTCCTGAACGATGGCTGCTCGCACTGCCAGCAGCGGCGAAGTAATGGGACCCAAGTGAAGCACGGTCACATGGCGCGGTTTCTTTGGGTTATCCGTTTCGTAAGCCCACGCATATAATTTTTTAGCCTTGGGGTGGTTCTTTAGCTCAAAGACTTCAACGACTCCTTCCCACACAGTTTTCCCCTGGAATGTTTCTTTTATCGGAACACTTTCAACGTGCGAGGAATCCACACCGTGCAGGTGTCGGATTACGTCGCGCAGTTCTTCGATATAAGTCATCATTGCGCGTCCAGCATTATTCTTCGCATTTAATGCCGAATCGCATCTTCAAATTACGACCAGCCATAACTCCCTTCATATTTCTAAGGGCGACGCTAAACTCACTGAAATGTCTTAACTCATTTGTACCGATTTGAAATCCCGAAGGAGTCCCGCAATACGGACATGCATGTATCGCAATCGAGGCCGATTGTTCGGGATTGAGTTTTTCGATTGGAACCACCGTTGCGGAATGACAATGATCGCATTCATATTGGATGGTTAAAATATCATCCAATTCAATCAAACACTTTTTCTCAAAAGTCATACTGCCTCCACTAAATCTCTGACAGTCCAGAAGTCTCGCTCAATTCCTGCTGCCATAGCTGGCGTGCATCGCAGCGTGTTGTGGCGCTTTACAAAATTGTAATATGCGAAGTGAAGACCAACCGCAGCCTCAAAGTTTTCTAGTTTCTTGCTAAACGCATAAGTAAGACGGGTCAAGCGGCGCATGTGGAGTCGCGTCGTGCCGTTCAAGCGCTCTACGTGACTAGTAGAAGCCAAACTCAAATCGGGGAATCCAGTGACCGACTTCTTTTCCGTAATCACGATCTCCGGTGCGCTGAATCTCCGTTCGGGAACAATGGAGTCATCCGTCACATAAGTCTTGATGATCTGAGCGAAATCAACATTAGCTCCAAATGCCAATTCTACGGCATCCACGTAGGCTCTCAGCGCGTCGCTAGATATTTGTACACGATTGCTCATACGTGAAGCCACATCAGACACAAAGAGATTAGCCGTTGCCAAATCGCGCTTTCCGACCTTGAAGGAAGGGACTATCTTGGTATTGGAGTCAATCGCGCAGAACGTCCAAACGTCGCCTAGTTCTGGATTATCGTCGGGGCGAACATGGCGCTGCTTCTTGCCGATAAATCCCCACAATTCGTCAAACTGTAGCTGCTTGCAAGGTAGATTCCGCATCTTGCGGTCTAAGAGCGACTGACAACCCTTCCCGACGCGAACGCCTAGACGCATGATGGTGTCGCGGTGAACGCCAGTTATGCGCTCGATCTGGCGTATTCCAGAGCCTTCTGCCAATGCGCTGATTACTGCGATTTGCTTGTCGACCGATAGGATGTTGGCCATTGCTTCCGCTCCAATGGCAATAAGTGTATTACAGAAATGTGGTGTTGTCAAGAGTTTTTGTGTTACAGTAACATGACCATGAGTCTCCGAATGACTTTCATCAATTTGCTCAACGATCTTAACGACACATTGAAGAACCTCGCAAAAACTATAGAGTCCCACAACGTATCCGAGAGCCGCCAACGAGAAGAGAAATCTAGCGCCGAATCTGTGGCAGAAGTGCGCTTGCCAGTAGCAATAACCAAACACTACGAAACCGAACAACGAGAGCGACCCAAAAACACAAAGCGAGAAAATAAGAAAATTTGCATCGAAATCGTTGGCATCATTATTGCTGGAATGCTGGCTGCTCTGACAGGCGGCACCCTCATAATCTATATTTTTCAATTGAACCAAATGAGTTACGAGAGCAACCCAACAAGCCGCGTACTCTGCTTGTGTAAGCGCTCAAATCTCGCAGCGTGCGCTTCTGGAACTCCAGAGGACAAACGTCTTTTCCCAGACAATGGCGGTCTCTTCCGAAATGCAGGCAGCGGCGGATACAGACGCGGAAAAGGCATATATCACCTTTGACCCGAGGCTGCCAAAGCCCGAAGAACTTATGCCAAATGATCCCAATTTTGAACTCGTCTACTCCACCAGGAACGATGGAAAATCTGCCGCCACCAACGTGCGCATTGGTTTTAAAGCTATCTTGGTTGAAAACGATGAGGTCCTTAAAATTAGGGATAAAATTACTGTAGATTTGCAGGCTAACTATCTTCCCGCTGGCGCTTCTTTTCCAGGTACCCCTGAAGTAGGCAGACCAATAACCCCATTTGTTCTGGTCGTTGACAGCAAGGGGGGCAATGTTCCCAAAGATTCGGAAGAAGTGCAAAAAGTTCTCAGCGATTCTGCGATCATAGCCGTCATTGGGCACATTAGCTATTCTGACTTCGCGGGTACACATCAAGCTAGGTTTTGCACTTCTCTCTGGCAAATGCAGGCAGGAACGATCCGAAAAGGGGGCAGTCGCCCAAACGAAAAGACATGCGCAAACTACAACCAGAGACAAGACCACTATACGTTTACGCCTAAACCGCCCTTGGTTACTTCGCAAGCACCTCTTGCCAACATAACTTGCACAGAGCCGCGATATTAGGACACTACCCGGCGGTGGGTAGTGCTTCAGTGCGGTGGGAGCGGATCAGTTTTGGCGGTAGATTCGAAACGATGCGGCCATTCGTCTTTATTATCGCTCCCGTGATTGCCTCCATTTTCAGCGTAGATCAGTCCGGGGGGCGGCGGGCAACGGTCGCTGGGTTCTGCGCATCAACATGCTGACGATGGGGCGGAGCGATTCCAATTCATATTGCCCCGTGTATCGCGTCGAGGCGCCAGCACCGCGCAGGTCACACGGAGATGTGCGTTGACACGCCGCAAGGCTTTTGTTATTCAACTAGTTTCGTTTCAACGTGCCATTGGTTCGATGTGGGAGCAACTCCCTCCGGCCGGGCGGGTCAGAAAAGAAATCCAAGGTGCTATGAAGACATCGAAGGCGTATGCCCGAATGCAGAATTGCTTGGGGCCGAGAGGCGGACGATTTGCAAGTGACGGCGGACGAATGAATCGAATGAAATTATTCGCCTTTATATTTTTAGCGGTGTTCTGCATTCCGCTGATTTCCGGTTGCGGCGGCGGGGGCACTGCGATCACGCTGGAAATAACTCCCAAGACTGCGACTTTAGACGAAGGCCAGCCGCTTTTATTCGTTGCGACGCTTGGCAACGATACCAAGATGCAAGGCGTGACCTGGACTTTGACGGGATCCGGTTGCGCCGGCACGGGGTGCGGCACGCTGACGAACGTCACGACTACTTCGGTGACCTACACTGCGCCGACGGGGCTGACTACCGGGATAACCGCCAGCCTCGAAGCGGCTGTGAACGCGCATATGAGCACGACTCTTACCGCGACGATTACGATTGTTCTGCCGGTAACTTTTACTACGACCACATTGCCAAACGGGTCTAACGGTGTGGGGTATAGTCAGACGCTGGTTACGTCCGGCGGCGTTAGCCCGCTACTTTTCTCCCTTGGAACTGGCAGCTTGCCCCCCGGACTGACAATAAATTCGGCTGGAACGATCCTGGGCACGCCGACGACGCATGGCACGTATACGTTCACAGTGAAAGCTACCGACAATGGCGGATTGACGCCGCATGTGGTGGTGGCATCGCCAGCCTACAGCATTACGATTAATCCACCTCCTCCGCTTTCAATACCAGTATCAACGATGCCTAGCGGGTTGGTCGGCACCAGCTACAGTGCGTCTATCGTGCCTGCCGGGCCCGGAGGAGTTCCTCCATATACCTGGAGCATTGCTTCCGGCGCGCTCCCAGCCGGGCTGACGCTCAATCCTTCGAGCGGCGTGGTCAGCGGAGTGCCCACCACCGTTGGGGTTTACACATTTTTCCCGTCGGTGCAGGATTCGGCGATTCCGCCACAAAGTGCGACTTCCGTCGCGGGTGTCACGATCACAATCAGCAACGTGCCGCCGCTGCAGTCTGTGACGCCTACGCTGCCTACCGCCGACGTTAACGTCGCGTATTCCGGAACTTTGAAAGCTAGCGGCGGATTGCAACCGTACACCTGGAGTATTACGTCCGGGCAACTTCCCTCGGGGCTGGTGTTGAATGCGGCGGCTGGCACAATTTCGGGCTCACCGATTCTTGCGACGGTGTCGAATTTCACCGTGCAAGTTAAGGATGCCAACGCTTCGGTTGCTTCGCAGGCGCTGACCCTTACTGTGGCGGCGGGAACCGCTAGCACCACCTCGCTTATAAATGGTCCTTACTGTTTCCTATTCCACGGATTCGATTCCGGAGGGAACGTGATCATAGCCGGCAATTTCACCACGAATGGCTCCGGCACGATTTCCAACGGGACACTGGATAGTAATCGGTCGGGCGGAACGCTTGGAGTGTTCGCTGGTTCCACCTTTACCGGGACTTACACCGTTGGCAACGATGGGCGCGGAACCATGCAGATTATTGTGACCAATAGTAAGGGCGCGATGGCGACGTTTAACTATTTGCTGGCGCTCTATTCCAACGGCAATATTGCGATGATTGAGAACGACACTGTGGTGAACAATCCGGGCCAGCCCCAAACCCACGGGTCTGGCATTATGAAGCCGGTGACTGGGGGAGGCACGCTCACAGCCGCGAACTTGAGCGGAAATTATGCGTTCGAACTGCACGGTCAGGATGCGTCCAACAAACCGCAGGCGATCGAGGGGGTAGTTCACGCCGACGGGCAATCGATTCTGGGACCGGGCGCGATTGATGTTAACGATGCCGGAAATTACAGCGCCTCACTTACGTTGTCCGGCAACTTCAGTTTGACGGGAAGCAACAGCAGAGGCGTGATGTTCTTGACGTTCCAGTTGCCTTCGACGGCCCAGGTGCAGCTGGAATATACGTTCTATCTCGTTTCTTCCACCGACCTTTTTGCGATCGCGATTGATCCCACCGACCCTACGCATCCGCGTCTTGCCGGTGAGATGCTCTTGCAGCAGCCGGCGGCGGCGTTTACAGCAGCCGCGCTTGACGGTGCTAGCGTTGCCACCGGCACTGGTTTGAATGGCGCGAGCGCCAGCGTACTTGCCGGGATTTTGACTGGCGACGGAACGAGCGCCGTGACGCTGGGCTACGATCAAAATGACGGCGGGACTGTGACTGCGGGAAGTGCCGCGGGTACCTACGCGGCCGATCCTACCGCGAATGGCCGGATTGCATTCAGCGGATTGGGGCCGCGTATTTCGGCGGCTTATCTGACCGGGCCAAACCAAGGGTTTTTGATTGGATCGGATGCTGCTGTTACATTCGGGAATTTGGACGCTCAAACTTCCGCCGCGCCGTTTAGCAATGCGTCCGTGATGGGCGGCTACACTGTTAGCGCGCCTCTTACCTTTGACCCTCTTACGTTAAACGTTTTGGGGCAGTGGAACTCGCCTGACGGCAGCGGGACCATACTTGGCGTTCTTGATGAGGTGGATAACAACGGGACGCCGCATGTCGATCAGTCTGTGGCAGGAACTACCTACAACATTACCAGCGCCACTACTGGTCGCGGGACTATGACCACGAATTCGGTTGTGGGCTTGCCTACCAGCTTGGCGTTTTATGTGGTTTCGCCGTCTACTATTCGGGCTATTTCCACCGATTCCAACCCTGGCAATGGGCATCCATTGGTTTTTGATTTTGATCATTGAGGACTCGGGATATCTTGCCCGCGCATACGTGCGGCGCTGCGTTAAAACCTTGGGTTTTTGTCTGGCGCGGCGTCTTTTACCGAATGGTGTGATTACGTGACCGAGCTCAGAGATTTTGCGATCGTCGATTTAAAAACTTTGTGCGCCGCATTTGTTTGCATCGCTTGTGCTGTGGTTCCCGCGCGCGCGCAAACCCCGCAACTCTTGCAACCGCCTTCGAACGCGAAGGTGATTCCGCTCAATGCCGTTGCCGGGCATTTCACTGAGCCTGCTATTGCTGTTAGTCAGAAAAATCCGAGGCAGGTAGTTGCCGCGTTCCAAGGGCAAGCCAGCGCGGCATATTCCGAGGATTCCGGGAATAGCTGGCAGATCGCAAAGGGTACCGCGCCTGGGAACTACCGCGTGTCCGGCGATGTCTCCGTTACTTACGATTCACGAGGGCACGCGATTCTTTGTTACATCGCGTTCGATAAATTGGGGACGTCGCAATACTGGGCGCACAATGCTTCGCGCAACGGAATTTTTATCCGCCGGTCGCTGGATGGCGGGAAAACCTGGGAAGCGAACGCCGTGCCTGTCGACGAGCAGCCCACGCGGACGGTGATGCCGTTTGAAGACAAACCATTCGTGGTCGCTGACAATAATCCCGCTTCGCCGTTCGTCGGAAATTTGTATGTTGGCTGGACTGAATTCAGTCTGGACAAAACCATTATTTTATTTTCGCGATCGTCGGATGGCGGGGCGGCCTGGTCAAAGCCCGTTGAGATTAGCAGTCACGAAGGGCTGCCTCGCGACGATACTGGCGCGGTGGAAGGATTCACCGCTGCGGCTGGGGCTGATGGAACTTTGTATGCGGCTTGGGCCGACGGCAGTTCCATCGCGATGGCGATCTCCACAGACGCCGGCGCTACTTTCACGACTTCACGCACGATTTTGGAAACTGCGCCGTCGTATTACAACATGGAGGCCGTTGAACGCGCCAACGGCTTTCCGCAAATTGGCATTGATCCCGCCAGTAATCGTCTTTTCATAACCTGGAGCGACTACCGCAATGGCGACGTGGACGTGTTTTGTTCTACCTCGACCGATCGCGGAGCTACCTGGTCGCCTGCGATGCGTGTGAATAATGATGCCGTGCACGACGGCTTCGATCAATTTTTTCAGTGGTTATCGGTGGATCCTGTGGATGGCTCGGCCAATGTGGTCTTTTATGACCGGCGCAGCGATCCTGAGAATCGCAGCCTGGGCGTGGTTCTGGCGCGTTCAACGGACGGGGGCAGATCCTTCGCGAATTATGCGTGGGCGACGCCCCGGTTCGATCCGCAAGGAAATTTTATCGGGGATTACAACGGAATCGCGGCTCTGAAGGGGCGCGTGTATGCTGTGTGGACCGGTCCCGCCATGCCCGAGCAGGCAATGTCCACTCCACAACCGGGATCAAAATTGAAAGCGGATAATCGAGCGCAGCGTCCGGAGGTGTCGAAAACGCCGGAGGGTGAGAAAGCCGTGGAGGCAGTTTCCGACCTGCGAATGATTCGCACAATTATTAATGTGGGGATCGCGGACTTCTCAGCCTCGGCGACGAGCTCAAAGTAACGTTATTTTTTGTCGCCCTTCTTGTCCTCTTCTTTCTCCACCAGCTTCAGCGCAGCTGAATTGATGCAGAATCTTAAACCCGTAGGCTGCGGACCGTCTTCGAACACGTGCCCCAGGTGCGCGTCGCATCGGCTACACAGAGCTTCCGTGCGCGTCATCCCGTGGCTGGTGTCGCGCAGCAGTTCTACATTGTCCTCCGCGACTGGTTGGTAGTAGCTCGGCCATCCCGAGCCGGAGTGAAACTTCGCGTCGGACGCGAATAGCGGCTGGCCGCAGCACACGCACACATACGTCCCTTCGGTTTCCGTGTCTTCGTACTCGCCAGTGAAGGGCGGTTCAGTTCCCTTCCGACGAGTCACGTGATATTGGTTTTCGTCTAACGTCGACCGCCATTCTGAATCGCTCTTTTTTATTTTTTCGCTCATGTACATAGCTTACACGAATTCGCGATTTTCGGAACTGGCGCGGCGGTTGCCTTCCGACGGAGCCTTCCGACCGCCGTTTTTTTGGCGCCGTTCGCTTATCGCGCGAGTTAGCACTGGATTCCAAAGGTCGGATATACTTTCGAGTGGGTGCCTCCCGTTCTCGCTAGGCGCGCTGGAGCGGGTTGCAGGAAATGCCGATTCGGTTCATCACATCCCTGGAGATAACCATTGAACGAAGTTTTTATTTGCGATGCCATTCGCACGCCCTTTGGCCGCTACGGTGGCGCGCTCGCCACGATTCGCGCTGACGATCTGGCGGCGATCCCTATCCGTGCGCTGATAGCGCGAAACCCCACGGTCGATTGGGCCGCGGTCGACGACGTAATCTACGGCTGCGCCAATCAGGCAGGTGAAGATAATCGCAACGTGGCGCGCATGGCTTTGCTTCTCGCGGGACTTCCGCAGGAAATTCCGGGGTCTGCTGTGAACCGACTGTGCGGCTCCAGCATGGATGCGGTGGGCATCGCCGCGCGCGCTATTCGAGCCGGCGAGACAGATCTGATGATTGCCGGAGGTGTGGAGAGCATGACGCGCGCGCCTTTCGTAACGGCCAAGGCCGATGCCGCCTTCAGCCGCAACAGCGAAACGTACGACACTACGCTCGGGTGGCGCTTTGTGAACGCCGCGATGAAATGCAAATACGGCGTCGATTCCATGGCCGAAACGGCGGAGAACGTTGCCAAGGAATTCCACGTCGGACGCGCCGATCAGGATGCCTTTGCATTTCGTACGCAGCAGCGCTGGGCGCGCGCCACCGCGGCTGGATTTTTCAAACATGAAATTGTGGCCGTACCAGTGCCTCAAAAAAAAGGTGAACCTAAGATTTTCGATACTGACGAGCACCCTCGTCCGGACACCACTCTCGACGGCCTGGCCAAACTCAAGCCGGTCGTCACAGCCGATGGAAGTGTCACTGCGGGCAACGCGTCGGGTATCAACGACGGAGCGTGTGCCTTGCTGATTGCTTCCGAGGCGGCTGTGTCAAAGCATCGACTGACTCCACGCGCCCGCGTGCTCGCGACGATGGCGATAGGCGTTGCTCCGCGCATCATGGGCTTCGCGCCGGCGCCAGCCACTAAAAAAATTCTGAGCAAAACCGCGCTGAAGCTCTCTCAAATGGACGTGATCGAACTGAACGAGGCCTTTGCCGCCCAGGCCTTAGCCGTAACGCGGGACTTAGGATTGCCGGACGATGCCTCGCATGTAAACCCCAACGGCGGTGCTATCGCCATCGGTCATCCGTTGGGCGCCAGCGGCGCACGCTTAATCGCGACTGCGATGTATCAACTACACGCGACTGGTGGAAAATATGCGCTCTGTACTATGTGCATAGGAGTAGGCCAAGGGATCGCCACCATCATCGAGCGCTACTGACCCAGAGCGCAACATCATGAGTCAAGACGAAACACCGCAGTTTTACGAGTGTTAGGATCTGCGCCGCCCAGGCTCACAAATTCCCCTAATGCTGATGTGCGGCTAGAAGTGCTAGAAACGTAGTCTCTTACTGGGAGCGAGAGCTGTCGCGCGAGCAGATTGTGGATAAATTCCACAGGAAGATAGGAAGTCAATCGCGTAGAACTTGCGAAAAGTGCGAAAAAACAACAGCTTCTAGGTTTTTCCGTTATTACCATATGTCTTTACTTTCTAGCGGTTTACGGGTATTTTGGGATTGGCATGCGACGTGCCCATACAAAGGGTAACAGCGAAGTTACGAAGCATTCATAGAAGAAAACGGAGACCCAGCCGTGAGCACTAGAGCATTAGTCGCAAGTCAGCCAGTCGAAGTAAAACCCGCCGAGGATAGGCCGAGCCCGAGATGGGGGGAACGTCTCCGTGCATTAAGGAACGTTCCCCCGGTTATGAAATTCATCTGGGAAGCAGCGCCGGGCATCGTATTAGCTAATTTATTTGCACGCGTCACAGCCGCCCTTGTTCCGCTGGCGATTTTAAAAGTCACCCAGAAAATTATTGATTCCATTTATACGCTGCGGGCGCAACACACCCCATTGCCTCACTACTTCTGGTGGCTGGTGGTTCTTGAATTCTTGCTGGCGGGCGTAGCGACAATGCTTATGCGGTTGGTCGATTATTGCGACACCGCTTTGGCGGAGCGCTTCACGCGCCACATCAGCGTGCGCTTGATGAAGCACGCAGCAAATTTGGATTTGATGTCTTACGAGGACCCGGTTTTCTACGATAAGTTTGAACGCGCCAAGGTTCAGAGCACGGATCGCGTTCAGATGATCAAGATTGCAGGCCGGCTGATCCAGGAATTCGTCACCACCCTCAGCTTGGCAATCGGCATCTTGGTCTACTCCCCTTGGCTGCTGGTGGCATTGGTCGTCTGTGTAGTCCCGGTATTCCTGGGTGAGACGCACTTCGCATTCCTGGGCTACTCGCTGGCATTTCAGCAGACTCCTGCTCGCCGTGAACTCGATTATCTTCGCGTTCTTGGTGGAACCAAGGAAGGGGCCAAGGAAGTTAAGCTGTTCGGACTTGCTTCGTTTCTGGTAAATCGCTACTCAGATGTTGCGGGAAATCTATGCGACCAGACATTGCGCGTGGCAAGACGCAGACTTTCTATCGGTTCAATGCTTGCGATCGTGGGCGTCGCAGGGTACTACGGCACCTACGGCTTTGTGATCTATCAGACCGTCATAGGCGTGCTTACACTGGGAACAATGACCATGCTGGCGGGCGCGATCGCTGGCGCGAGCACCAACATCCAAGCCGTTTTCACCACTTTCTCCGAAGTCACCAACCAGGCGCTGTTTATGACCGACCTTTTGGACTTCTTCTCCGTCAAGCCCAAGATCATGTCCAAACCGAACGCCATTCCTGCTCCGAAACACATTCTGCAGGGATTTGAATTCAAGAATGTTTCGTTCCAGTATCCCGGCAGTTCGCGGCAAATTCTGAAGAACGTCAGCTTTAAGCTCGGTCCGTCGGAGCGCATCGCGATTGTTGGAGAAAACGGCCAAGGCAAGACCACGATCGTTAAGTTGCTTACTCGCTTGTACGATCCCACTGAAGGGCAGATTCTGCTGGACGGCAAAGATTTGCGGGAGTATGACCTGAATAGTTTGTGGCAACAGATTGGCGTGATTTTTCAGGACTTCATGCGCTATGAAATGACAGCCTCGGCGAATATTGCCGTGGGCCGCATCGAAGAGCATGACAATCCGTTCCGCATCCGCGCTGCCGCTAACAAGAGCTTGGCAGAACACGCTATACGTAAACTTCCCAAGGGCTTCGATCAAGTTCTGGGTTCTCGTTTTGAGGGTGCAGTAGACCTGTCGGGCGGCGAGTGGCAGAAAATCGCAATTGCGCGCGCTTACTTGCGGGACGCGCAGTTGCTGATTCTGGACGAGCCCACCGCCGCTCTGGACGCGCGCTCCGAGCACGAAGTGTTCGAGCGCTTCTCGGAATTGACGGCCGGCAAGATGTCCTTGCTGATCTCTCACCGCTTTTCCACCGTCAAGATGTCGAACCGTATTTTGGTTCTCAAAGACGGCGCGATTGCGGAGCAGGGACCGCACGATCAATTAATGAAGGAAGGCGGACACTACGCGGAATTGTTTGAGCTTCAAGCCGCGAACTACCGCTAGGCTCGGGCGTCGCGAAACCCGTTAAGCGCTAGCGCGGCGATTGGGTAGGCTGCGAAGTTCCGGGTTCCGTATTGCCTGCGGCTCTGAGCGCAGAATGTAAGTGCATCTCCACCAGTTCCTGCGGCGCCAGAGGCTGGTAAAGTTTAAATCCGGCGCGATCCATTCCCCGCTGCGCTTCCGGATTCTTCATGAAGGTATCCCACACGAAAGCAGTCCGCGCATTTTCCGCCATCACCATTGTGATTCCGGAATCGATGCCCACTACGTCGCTGTCATACCAATTGATCAGCGGGTTGAAGGCGTCAACGAATCCGTAGCGGCTCCAGGTGCCGGCCCCGTAGCGGTTATCGATGGTGCGCAGGACTCGCATTGCCGGCCCGGGCAGGAATGGCAGCGAGCCCGCGGCCGCGCACGGAACTACCGTGCCATCAATCGGACCCGTCTCTGGAGGGCCGCCCCAGACTTGATATCCTTTGATGGAATCCGAGGCTGTAATTCCCCATAAGTCATCGCTGTAATCGGGGAAGCGGTTGGCCAGGCTCAAGCAAAATCTGCGGTGCACGTCCGTGGCGACGATGGAATTCTGAAAGTAGTCGGCGTAGCGGTCGCGTTTTCCTCGAAAATCGAACCATGCCTGCGAATATTGGTGGACGAACAGCGGGGCGTAGGAGCCGATGAATTGAATGCCATCGAATTCGAATGTGGTGCGCTTCCACGCGTCCCAGGTCGGAGGCGGCAGCGGGTGCGAGGAAGATCCCAGGCCCAGAAGATACATCATCATCATTTCGCTGTAGCTATCCCAGCGGTATTGCAGGAAACCGGTTTCCGGGGTCCAGCCGTGCGGCAGGATGCGCGTGTCTTCGGAGAGCCAATTCCAGTCGACGCGATTGAAGATTTCCAGCGCCAGCTGGCTGATTTCGGAGTGCTGGAAGTGCTCGCGGCACATAAGAATGCCGCAGAGCAGAATGCTGGTGTCGATGGAGGAAAACTCCGCCTGCCAGAGGCGCTCGCCGGTATTGATGTTGGCCCAGTGGTAGAAAAACCCATGCTCGTTCGGCAGCTTCTTCCACAGAAAGCGCAGGGCGTTGATGGCGCGTTCGCGGGCCTGGACGAATGAAACGTAGCCGCGCTTTTCGCCTATGCACAGCGCGGTTAAGCCGAATCCCGTAGCTGCGATGCTGCCGAGGACCCCGTTATCCGAGGAACGTACGTTGCAACGGTCTCGCGTAAGGCCGGTCGTTGGATTGGTCTGATCCCAGAAATATTGGAAGATTGCTTTTTCCAGCTCTTCGAGAAAGGCGTCGTCCCTGGGGGATAAGTACGAAGGGGGCGGAAGTTCCGATGCCGCTGGAACGACCTGTTGTTGAAGCCATGGTTGCCGGGGCGAAAGTACGGCTCCTGCTAGAGGAAATCCCCCGAGAAGTGGAATGCCGCAAGCTGAGGCGGCGGCAAGCTGCCTGAGTAAATCGCGGCGGGAGAGCCGGTTATGTATCAAACTGTCCTGGCCCACAGTGCAATGTTAGACGAACCCAAGGTCGATTAAAACCGTCGATCAAATCAATTTAGTTCGTGTTTCGATGATGCTACGGGCCAACTGAGCGGTGAAACCGCGCTCGGCGAAGCTGCAAGTAGTCGCGCATCATTCCCATTTTGGTACACTCTCGAGTCTCAGCCCAGAACGATGCGGATCTGATGGATTGCGCCGTCGTCGACCAGATTGATACTCGCCGAACCTGCCAGCAACTTTCCGTCAAGTTCGGTGAGTGCGACCCCGCGGCTGACGCTTGAGGGATTCTCGACCGAGATTTTGTACGTCGACGAATGGTAGCGGAATTCGATCTTGTATCCCGGCCAGTCTCGCGGAATGCATGGGTCCATGGAAAGCAGCATCCCACGCACGCGGAACCCGAGGATCCACTCGATTCCGGAGCGATAAACCCAACCCGAAGAACCTGAGTACCACGTCCAACCACCGCGGCCCACATGCGGAGGCTCGCCATAAATATCTCCTGCGACGACGTACGGTTCGACTTTATAGCGCTGGACGTTTGCGCGCGAATTCGAGCGGTTGATCGGGTTGATCATGCGGAAAAGCTCCGCGGCCCGATCGCCGTCGCCGAGTTCGGCGAAGGCAATCAGGGTCCAGGTGGAAGCGTGCGTATATTGGCCGCCGTTTTCACGAATACCCGGCAAGTAGCCTCGAATGTAACCGGGATCGTGCTCAGGATGGTCGAAGGGCGGAGTAAGCAGGAGGATGAGGCCCTCCATGCGACGGAGCAGCTGCTGATCCACCGCCGACATTGCTCGCACTCCCCTGCCGCGCTCCGCTGCGCCGGACATAATCGCCCAGGATTGAGCGATGGCGTCGATGCGGCATTCCTTGTTCTGCGCGGAACCCAGCGGCGAGCCATCGTCGAAATAAGCGCGGCGATACCAATCGCCATCCCAAGCTTCGCGTTCCAACGCGGCTTTGAGGCCGCTCACGTGAATGCGCCACTTTTCCGCGTGCTCATGGTCTCCGCTGGCATCAGCCAGCTTGGCGAATTCCCAAAGCGTGGTGTGCAGAAACCACCCCAACCAGACGCTCTCGCCTTTGCCATCCTGGCCAACGCGGTTCATGCCATCGTTCCAATCGCCTGTCCCCATCAGAGGCAGGCCGTGGGTGCCCAGGCCGAGTCCGTGATCGAGGGCTCGGGTGCAATGTTCGTAGAGAGTGCCGGAGGTTTCGGAAGTGCGCGGTTGAAAGTAGGATTCTTTTTGGCCCTCGGCTAGCTCATCGCCTTCCAGGAACGGTATGGATTCTTCGAGGACGCTCATATCGCCGGTGGCTTCGATGAATTGAACCACGGCGTAGACCAGCCAAATGGGGTCATCCGAAATGCGCGTGCGGATTCCGCGCCCGGAGGGTGGGTGCCACCAATGCTGGACGTCGCCTTGCTGGAATTGACGGCCTGCCGCGCGTAGTAAATGTTCGCGGGTCACCGCGCGTTTGGAAACTGTTAGAGCCATTCCGTCCTGAAGCTGATCGCGGAAGCCATACGCACCGCTCAGTTGGTAGAACGCGGCGCGCGCCCAGATGCGGCAGGCCAGCGTTTGATAGAGCAGCCAGCGATTCAGCAGGATGTCCATGCTGGGGTCCGGTGTTGTGACCTGGACCGTTCCCAGAATGTCGTCCCAGCGGCGTGTGACGCTTTGGAAAATTTTATCGAGGTCCGCCGCGCGATAACGAAGCAGCAATTCGCGCGCTGTTTCGCGGCTTTCGGTTTCACCCAGGAAAAATATCACCTCGGCGCGTGCTCCGGGGCGCAGTTCGATCATCGTTTGCAACGCGGCGCATGGATCCGACAATGCACCCACCTTGCCGGAAAGCGGTGTTCCCTTTTCCAGGCCTGCTGGATGGTCGGGCGAGCCGTTGCGCCCCAGAAATTCCGTGCGATCGCCGGTAAACGAAGTTTGGCGCCCAGCCAAATCCGCGAATGCCATGCGGCCGCCGAACTCGCCGTTCCAAGCGCTGCGCGCCAGCAGCGCTTTCGATGGGCCGTCAATTTCGGTGATGATGTAGGGAGCTGAGTTGCTGCGAGAATTGCCAAGGACCCATTCGGCGTAGGCCGTTACTGAAAGACGGCGCGTGCGGCCTGAATCGTTGCGCAACGCAAGGCGCGAAATTTTGATTGGGTCCTGCGGCGGCACGAATTGCAGCAGGTCCAGCAGGATGCCGTGCGAGCCGTGCTGGAAACGCGAGTAACCTTGACCGTGGCGCGCGATATAGGTTGCGTCTTCATCACGGATAGGCAACGCAGTGGGAGTCCAAATCTCGCTGGAGTCTTCGTCGCGGATATAGATTGCTTCGCCCGGCGTGTCGAAAACGTGATCGTTGCTCCACGGAGTAATCTGATTTTCGCGGCTGTTTTGCGACCAGGTGAAGCCTGAGCCCGATTCCGAAACCAAAAAACCGAAACTGGGATTCGAGATTACGTTGACCCACGGCTCTGGTGTTCGCAGGCCTTCGTTCAGAACCACCACATATTCGCGGCCGCGTTCGGCGAAGCCGCCTAATCCGTTGAAGAATTGCAGCGTTTGTTCCGGCAGCAACAAATCCTGACGCTTACGTAGCCGGGCCGAGCGAAGGAATTGAGGCGCGGGATTTTCGGTCAGCAGGCGGGTGAGTTGTTCCGTCAGCGTGCCGCGGCGGCTCAAGAGCACTGCGCGGCCCACCGTTTGCAGCTGCGCGTGCGTTTGAGGAGTGAGGAGATCGCCACGCAGCAGGAATATTTTTCCACTCAGCCCGCCAGAGTCGGGCGACAGACGCAGCTTGCTTCCGCGCACCAGCGCTTCCAGCGATCCTTGCAGCTCCTGCACATACGACGGCGGCTTTTCGTTGATGATGACCACGTCGGCGGAAAGCTGTTTCATGCGCCAGTATTCGTGCGCGCGCAGCAACTGTCGAATCATTTCGAAATCGTCGGCGTCGTCAATGCGCGCGAGAACGATCGGAAGATCGCCCGAGATGCCTTGCGCCCACAGCGCCGAAATATCCAGAGGGGTACGGGCTAGCATGTCCGGCGGAGGCCGCAAGGTGGAATCCACGTACAGAACCGCGTTCGCCAGGCGCTGAAACAGGAGTGCTTCCTCGGCGCTGATTCCCAGGTGGTGCAGTTGAACCTGCGCTTGCGTCCATGCCAGCGTGATGGTTCTTTCGAAAGTTCTGGCGTCGCGATATTTATCCGCCAGATCGAGAGCTTCTTCGCGCGTGCCCGCCGCGATGGTGGAAAAAATCAGTCGCACCGTGCTGCCGGGTGGTACGCGAACCGTGCGGCGAAGGCTGAAGACTGGATCCAATACGGAGCCGACCGTGTTGGACAGCGGACGGCCGTCCATTACAGAGACGGGACAGCGGAGATCGCGTGCGCGACCTATGAAGCGGGTGCGATCCGTTTCGAATTGCAGGTCGCCGACGGTGTCGCCGTCTACCACCACCACATGAGCAGCCCATACCGAGCTTTCCTCATCCGATCGTTTACGCCGAGTAGCCAGCAGCGCGCTCACACCAGGGTCGAATTCAGTCTCGACGAACAGCTTGGCGAAGGCGGGGTGGGCCGCGTCCGCCGCCTGCGTGGTGAGTGAAAGTTCGGCGTAGGAGGTAACTTGGACGTCACGCGCGCGCACCCCCAGATTCGTGAGCGAAAGACGACGGACCTCGACATCGTCTTCAGAAGAGACCACCACTTCCAGCGTTGTTGTTAAAGAGCGATCCCGGCGTGTGATTTCCGCGTGATCTTCGTAGAACACAGCCTCGTAGGCATCCGGCTCAGCGCCTGTCGGCTGAAAACCCGCCGACCATACGCTGCCTGTTTGCTCGTCGCGCAGAAAAATATACTGGCCCCAGCAATCTCGCGTCAGGTCTTCGCGCCAGCGCGTTACGGCCAGGTCGCGCCAACGGCTGTAGCCCGAGCCCGCGGAAGTGAGCATCACCGAATAGCGGCCGTTTGAGAGCAGATGCGTTCGCGGGGTTACATCGTTTGCGGTAGTGAACCGCCGCACTACTGGAGGCAGCCACTCGCGCACTTTGGATGCCGCGGAAACTTCGTCGGCGCGTGGTCGCGCCACCAGCACATCACGCGGAGTGCGTTCCTGCAACAGCAGCTCCGTGGCGCGTACGATCGGCTCGGCGTGGAATCGGTTGCGCATGACTCCGCCATTCAGCACATCCGCAAAAGCCATGATGGACATGGCCTGATGGTGAGCCATGAAGGTTTTCACCACCGCTACGTCTTTGCCTTCCGGCATACGGCTTGGCGTGTAATCGAGCGCATCGTAAAAACCGTACGGCCCTTCCCCGCCCGCCTGCGCCAGTCGGGCGAAATTCTGCACCGCTGCGGGAGGGTCAATCATCGACGCCAGCGCTGTAGCGTAGGGAGCGATTACCAAATCCTGGCTGAGACCGCGCTTCAAGCCCAGCCCTGGGACCCCGAAGCCCGAGTATTGATAGGTGAAATCAATGTCGCGTGCGTTGAAGGCCGATTCTGAAATTCCCCAGGGCACGCCGCGCTCATTGCCGTATTCGATTTGCCGCGTAACGATTTGCTCGTACGTTTGGCTCAACATGCTGTGCGCGGGAGAGCGCATGATGATCGCCGGCATCAGGTATTCGAACATCGAGCCGGACCAGGAAATCAGTGCGGCGCCGCGACCTACGGGAGTAAGCGCGCGCCCTAGATGAAACCAATGCGACACCGGGACGTCGCCTTTGGCGATGGCGATAAAACTGGTCAGGCGCGCTTCGGAAGCCAGCAGGTCGTAACAACTGGCGTCCAACGTTCCGTCGGTTCCACGCATTCCGATGGAAAAGAGCTTGCGCGAGGTGTCGAAGAGAAAGCCAAATTCCATCACGTCGAACATGCCCTGGGAAGTATCGGCAATCGCCAGCAATTGTTCGGATAGAGTTGCAGCTTCCTTGGCCGAAGTTTTCAGGGCTTCGGTCAACGCGTCAATGCGCGCGAGAATCTCGCGATGGGCGGACGGGTCGGCGGAAAGTTTCTGGCGCGCCGGCGCGAGGTCCAGGATCGCGGCTTCGAAGCGTTTAGGTGCGTCCGAAAGCGAAGGCATGGTGCGGAAATGAGGCTCAATCACAACCCACTCGGGGGAATTTTCCTGGGAGCGGCCTGCGATCGCCACCACCTCTTTGGGATCCAGCCGCAGCCAGGGGAGCGCGATACCCGCATCGCGCATATTGCTTTCAATCGTGTTACGCACGGCTTCGCCCCAGGCGCGCAGTTCGGAATCGGGAGGCTCGCCAAGTTCCTGTGCTAACGCTTGCGCGATATCCGCCAGTGTTTGGGCATATTCCCGCAACTCGATAAAACGCGCCGCCCATTCAAGTGCGTCCGCTGGAATCGGGTCCAGCAGCGCCGTGAGCGAATCAATGGCGTTGCTGAGCTGCTTGCGCGTGACGGTGTGCGTGCGGCGTTCGTCCGTGATTTTTCCCAGCACGTCGCGCAGCAGATGGATCGCGTCCATGGCCCCTGTGAACATGCGCGGCTCAACCAAACGCTCGTGGACCAGGCTGCGGCAGGCGCTGCTCAGAACCAGCAGCGTTCCGGCAAGGTTGCCGCTGTCGACGCTGGAAATATATTTGGGATCCAGGGGAACCAGGGTTTGCGTGTCATACCAGTTGTAAAAATGGCCGCGGTAGCGCTCCAGTTGGCTAAAGGTGTGAAGCGTCGCCTCCAGGCGATCCGCCAGTTCTTTCGCGCCAACCCAGCCAAAATCGCGGGCGCAGAATGCGGATATCGGATAGAGGCCCATGTTCGTCGCCGACGTACGGTGGGCGATGCGCGGTTTTGGTTCTTCCTGAAAATTATCGGGAGGCAGAAAATGATCTTCGGCAACCGCGAAGCGGTCGAAGAAGCGCCAGGTGCGCCGGGCGATCAAGCGCAGAGCTTTGGCGTCGGAGGCGGACAACGGCTTCACGTCCTCCACCGGCGGCGGAGTGCTGATCCAGCGCGCGATGGCCGGAGCCGCGGCCCACAGAATGACGAATGGCAGCGTCGCGCCCAGTGCATGCTGGTGCTTCGAATGAATCACGGCTGAAAGCGCCAAAACTGCCAGCACCACGCTCCCGATCATGCGCCCGTACATGCCCCAAAGACTCAAGTCGACGTGATGCTTGGCTTGCGCCGCCGTTATCCACTGCAGCAGGTTCCTGCGTGTGAATATCATCCGGCCTAACGTTCGCAGTATCGCGTCGGACATTAACCAGGCTTGGAACGCCATGAAAGTGATCGTCAGGCCTATCTGCGACAAGCCCAGCGATAAATCGGATAACAGATCGCGAATGAAAACTCGCTTCGATATGCCGCTGAAACGCGGGTTTAAGCCGACGATAAACGGAATCAGCGCGGGTATCGAGATCATTGCCAGGACGAATCTGGTCCACAGCCATGGCGAGATTTGCGGCAGCACCCAGCCGATCAGCAGGATCAGATACATGCACGGGGCCGACAGAGTGCGGCGAAGATTGTCCAACATTTTCCAGCGGCTTATGGCTGGAATTGATATGTGATGGCGAGCCTCTTTCGCAGCGTCGCCATTCCCGAAAATCCAGGGTACCAGCTGCCAGTCGCCGCGCGCCCATCGGTGTTGGCGTGCTGCCGCTTCTTCGTAGTGCGATGGGAATTCGTCAAAGAGAACAATATCGGTGGCCAGCGCCGCACGGGCGAAAATGCCTTCGAATAAATCGTGGCTTAGCAGGATGTTGTCTTTCACCTTGCCGGCTAGCGCAGCCTCGAATGCGTCGATATCGTAGATGCCTTTCCCTGTGTACGAACCCTCGTGGAACAAATCCTGATACACGTCGGAAACGGCCGCGGCGTAGGGATCGATGCCGCTGGGGCCGGAGAAAACCCGCTGATACAGCGAGCCCTCGCGATCGGTGGGAAGTGAAGGCGTGATGCGCGGTTGTACTACGCCGTAGCCGTCGACAACCCGGCCCAGTTCTTTATCGAACTTTGGCCGATTGAGGGCGTGCGCCATCGTGCCTACCAGACGCGCTGCCGTGCCACGCGAGAGCCGCGTATCCGCATCGAGGGTGATGACGTAACGGACCCCCTCTATCGCCTGCGGCGGCCTGCCCTCCAGCGGCAGGAACGTCGTATCTGTCGCTCCGCGCAGCAGCTGATTGAGCTCGTGAAGTTTTCCACGCTTGCGTTCCCAGCCCATCCATTTTTGCTCGCGGTCATTCCACACCCGCTTTCGATGGAACAGGAAAAATCTGTCGCCGCCTCCCTGCGCCGGACCGTGCGTCGCGTTCAAATTGGCGATGCCGTTGATTGCCGCTTTCAAGAGTTCTTCGTCGCGGGGCATCGATTCGGTGGTCGCGTCGGTCCAGTCCGTCAGTAATGCGAATCGCAGATCGCCTTCGGGATTGGCCAGGAAATGGATTTCCAGGCGCTCCACCAATTCTTTGATGGAGTGGATTGAAGTGAGAAGAGAGGGCACTACGATGATCGTGCGAAGTTCTTGCGGCACCCCGTCGCGAAGCTCCATGCGCGGCAGCGTGCGCGGGCCCAGCACATCCGTTACGGCGCGATTGGTCAGCGCGATGGCTAAATCGGACGCCGGGATCGAAGCGAGGACTCCGAATAGGATCAGATACGGAAGGCTGACGCCCAGGTCATGCGCGTGCGTTAGAGGCAAAGCCATGACGATTGCGGTCAGCGCGGCGATGGTGCCCAAATAGCCTGGGACGGCTGCGCCTACGTACAGACGCAGTAAACCTCTGCGCCACGCGACCCGGAAATTTAGTTCGCGTTCGAACTCCAGACGGCCTTGCGAGATCAAGTAGTAGCCGGGATCGGCTTTGCGGTCTTCGTTGCGGCGTCCGTCGGTCTGCACCGCGGCGCGTGCGCGCTTGGCGCGTTCGATGGCCCGCTTGGCGACGTCGATTTCGGTGTGATCGGAGCCGCGCGAAAGATCTTCGACCGCGTGACGGTAATAATCGCGCGTGGCGAAATCCATCTCGCTGAAATTGCTGCCGTTGCGGAGAATTTCGTCCACCAGGCTGACGCTTTCGAAAAAATCTTCCCAGCCGAACTCGGACATCAAGCGCATGCTGGTCATAATGTTGCGGACCGTCACCGTCATGGCCGCCTGATCTTGGTGTTCGGCGCGGACGATCTCGTCCGCATTCGTGTCTTGCTCGCCCAGGCGTTCATCGAGCCATATCAAGACTGGACCGACCTTCGGATCCAGGTCCCGCAACCGTTGCACCAACTGCACGGCGAACGCACGATCCAGAGGCTTGTTCTCGAAACGGCGAAGCAGCGAATCGGTAGAAACGCTGGGGTCGCCGGTAGTCCCAAGCACGCGATCGGCGAGAATATCCGCGTCCAATCGCGCGCCACGGGCCTGCACCATGCGTTCCGCAAGTCGGCGCAAATTTTCAACGAGGACAATGCGTAAGGTGATGGCTACGGCCCACAGTTCACCGATCGTCAGCGGTTGCACTCGCTGGTAAGCGGTCACGAACCTGCGCAAGACTTCCGGGTCGAAGCGGCTGTCCGTGTGCGCAACGTACGCCCAGGCCACCCCGAAAACCCGCGGAAAACCTTCCAGGTGGCCGGAGGCTAGTTTCGGAAGTTTGCGATAGAAACCTTGCGGCAGGTCGTCGCGGATTTCGCGGAGCTGCTCTTCGACAATATAGAAATTATCTACCAGCCATTCGGCGGCGGGGATGATGGCCTGATCGTTCTGGATGGCGCGCGCCGTGGAGCGGTAATAGTCCAGCAACACGCGCCCATTCTCTTGAACTCGTGGGATGAGCGGACGTCCGGTCTCTATATCGCTGACCACCGTCTGGGCAGCGGCCAGGGATTCAGCGTGCTGCTCCAAACGTTCCAGGCTGAAAAGCTCGGAACGGATGGGTTTCTCTGGCTCTATGAAAATTGGGGGAGGCGTTTGGACCGAATTGGCCATGTTTTCTTTTTGCTATTTCTTTCGCAAGCTTAACCGGAAATTTTTGGCGCGCGCTAGGGTTAATCGGTAGTTCAACCGCCAAACGGGGGTACGAGCGGTGAAACTGGATTGCATGCTGAACACACGGAATGCAAGGTGACAGGATAATACGCTCTCCTGAATGAGTCATCAGTTAACGCTGCGAAAATCGGACGCAAACTGAGGCCACTGCTGAAAGGCGCCGCGAAGCGTTCCACAATCCAACTTCTAATTTTCGTCGATATGAGAGGGTTATGGCAATAACATTCGCTGCATGAGGCGCACGTGCTCGGATGGCGAATTATTTACGTTTTAACGATGATTCGTTGCTGCGCGGAAGCGTGCGGCGCTGCACTGAAGTCCTGTTTCGGTGTTCTATTGGCCCGGGCTAAAGGCTCTTAGCGGCATTAGATTTGTTGCCAAGAGGCAAGCCCGCGGCTTATCATGCCGCTTTACGGTGTAATTACTCCCCCGGTAATCGGATCCATGCATCCGCAGCGTTCGCGGGGCAAGGACATGCTCGAGAATAACGCCACCCTGAAGACCGGCGATCGCGTCGGGAATTATCAAATAGAGGCACTGGCCGGCGCTGGTGGGATGGGTGTGGTTTACAAGGCCCTTGATTTGAAGCTTGAGCGCACCGTGGCGTTGAAATTCCTGCCCGTTGAAGTGAATTCCAGTGAAAAAGATAAAGAGCGTTTCCTGAAAGAAGCGCGCACCGCATCTTCGCTCGACAATCCCAATATCGGTGTGATTCACGGCGTGGAAGAGAGCAGCGACGGCCATTGGTTCATCGTGATGGCGTTTTATGAGGGTGAATCGCTCGCGCAAAAGATTCGCAAAGGTCCCGTTCCCTTCCGCGACGCTGTGGACATCGCCATCCAGATGGCTAAGGGTTTGGAAGCGGCGCATACGCGAAATATCGTGCATCGCGATGTGAAGCCTTCGAACGTGTTGATCACCAGAGATGGATTAGTAAAAATTGTGGATTTCGGACTGGCCCGGGTCGTCACCTCCGCCAGCATGACGCAGACCGGCGGCACCTCCGGCACGGTCGGCTATATGTCGCCAGAGCAATCGCTGGGCAAGGCCATCGACCACCGGACCGATATCTGGGCGCTGGGCATTGTGCTGGCCGAGATGCTCATCGGGCAGAATCCGTTCTCGCGTGACAGCGTGTCTTCGATCGTTGTTGCGATCCTAAACGACGCCCCGCGCGCGCTCGTGGGTGTCCCTGTCGAACTTCAGCAGATCGTTTATCGCGCTCTCTCGAAGGATCCTGCTCATCGTTACCAGAGTTGCGCCCAACTTCGTGCCGATCTGGAGAACGTTCGCAATTCCCTGCCGGCCGCTAGCGCCATCGATCCGTCCGCTCCCACTATTTCCCTGAAGTCCGCGCAGCTTCAGAAGTATATCGACCTTGCGTCGCAATCTGCCTTGGTTCAAGCGGTACAACGGAAGAACCGCAGTTGGCAATTATGGGTCGGTCCAGGCGCAGTCCTCCTGATTGCTGCCCTGGTGCTGCTTCTGTTTCCGTCCTTGCGAAGCCGTTTGGCGCGCACGCTGCTCGCTTCCGATCAGCAGCATATCGCGGTGCTGCCTTTCGATAATGTGGGCAACGATCCTGCGAACGCTCCTTTGGCCGAAGGATTAATGGACAGCCTGGCCGGAAAATTGTCGGACCTGGACTCGACTGGCAAGTCGCTGTGGGTGGTTCCTGCAAGCGAGGTGCGCCACCGCAACATTTCTAGTCCGACATCTGCGTTGCGCGAACTGGGCGCCACCGTCGTGGTCAAAGGCAGCGTGGCGCGCAATGGCCCCAACGTTACCCTCACCGTGGACTTAATCGATACCAAAGATCTGCGGCAGATCGGCTCTGCTGATGTCCAGGACAGCAGCGGCAACCTGGCGGCGTTGCAGGACGAGGTTGTCACTAAGCTAGCCAAGCTGATGCACATCGACGCCCCCGCCGAGACTGCGCCCGCTGGCGGCGCTTCGGGCAGTCCTGCGGCTTACGAGTCGTACCTCAGGGCTCTCGGTTATGTGCAGCGCTACGACACGCCGGGCAACCTCGATCTGGCAATCACCGAGCTCCACGAGGCCGTGAAAACCGATCCGCAATTCGCGCTGGGCTTCGCGGAACTTGGGGAAGCGTATCGCTTAAAAGACCAAGTAGATCCAAATCCCAAGTGGATCGATCAAGTAACCGCCAATTGCACCCGCGCATTGCAACTGAACGACCATCTTCCCGCTCCTTACGTCACGCTCGGACGGCTGCACACCCAACTGGGCAAGTTCGACCTGGCACTGCAGGAATATCAGCATGCTCTGCAACTGGAGCCGCGCAATCCCGACGCCTTAATGGGAACGGCCAGCACCTACGAAAAAATGGAGCGCATCGCGGACGCCGAAGAAACCTATAAGAAGGCCGCAGCTCTGCGCCCGGATTACTGGGATGGCTACAATTCTCTCGGCGGGTTTTACAACCGGCAAGGTAAGTACGCCGAAGCCATCGCGCAATTCGAGCACGCCGCTGAACTCACGCCGGATAATTCCATCGTCTATATCAATCTTGCGGCCGCCTACTTGAACCGTGGCGATACCAAGGACGTCCCCAAGGCTGAGGCCGCATTGAAGAAATCCATCTCGCTCAGTCCCAGTTATGCGGCGTATTCCAATCTCGCATTCTTATACCTCGACTCTAAACGTTACGATGAATCGGTGACCATGAGCCAAAAGGCCCTTCAGTTGAACGACAAGGATTACAAGGTTTGGGACAATTTGATGAGCGCCTATCAGGCGTTGAATCAGAAAACCAATATGGAAGCGGCCCGCGATCACGCCATTGCTCTGTTGGAACAGAAGGTCAAAGCGGAACCTCAGGATGCCCTGATGCAGATATCGCTTGCGGATCTTTACGCGCAGAAGGGTTTGCGGGAAAAGGCCATGTCCCGCGTCCAGGCCGCCCTGGCTCGCTCCCCGGACAATGCCGACATTCTCGAACTTGCGGGCGAGACTTATGAAACCCTGGGCGACCGGCGCCAAGCCCTGGACTACATCGAAAAAGCGCTCCAAAATGGTTACCCTCTGGAATCTCTGAAAGATAGTCCCGACATGCAGAAACTATTATCCGACCCGGATTTTCGGCCCAAAGGAAAGTAGTGAATCGTTAAAAGGAGAATCAAAATGACGGAATCGACAGCAGCAAAACGAGGAGAAACATCGAGCGTCACTATCAGAATCGTACTTAACAGCCCCCCGAGCCCGCTGACCAATCAGATCCCCGCCAGCGGAGATGTATATCTTAATTGTGGGTCGGCATGCTGGGTTTGGACTTCCGCGGATGGTGGCAATACCTGGTCGAACTGCTTCACCGGAGAACAAAATCACTACGTGTCATGTAACCCGTTGATAAACGGTCCTTACACTCCGTCAGTCGCGGCCGGCACTGTCATTACCATCGAAGCCACGGCCCCCAATTCCAATCCTCCGGAACTCGGAATTGCAAACAATCTGAAAGGCACCATCACCATCACATCCGGCGCCAAGGGAAAAGAGCATAACGAATAATAGACCGTTGCCACCTTCGCTTTTTCTGCCGGCACGCCATTTCGTCGGAGGCTGTACGCCAATCGTCGAATCCACAGCCTCCGGCGAGCTCTCCGGCACAGTGCGCCCTGAAACTTCGCAAAACACGCAAACACATCTTTCGGTAGTACTAGCCCGCAATTGACAACTTTCCGAAGTAAGCGATAATTCGCTCGGACGCATCGCGTCGTTAACGCTTCCCTGAACTGCCGTTTCCGCCAACAGAATGTAAAACAAAGTGTAGAAACAAAGTGTAGAACAGAGTGTAAGAGTGTAGAGGAGCCCATGAAACTGATCGATAAGAGCGAGAGGCACCTGAAGCTACTGAGCTTGGCAATCTTATTACTGCTGGCGGCCCCTGTGTGGGCGCAATCAGACCAGACAGTACCACTTAAGGATGGGCCGGCCTTTCTTGCATGGATGCAGCAGCACCATAAAGCGCCCTTTAATCGGCCTGGCCCGGTGGCGTCGCAAGCCGTATCCAAGGCCTCGCAAGCCGTAGCCGTAGCCAGCCAGACGCGCACGCCGCAGGCTCCTAACGCGTCTCCGGGTCACATCTTTCGGAACGTGAAAGTAAACCAGGACCGCAATCCGTGGGCAAAAGCAGGCATCGCCTCCGCGGTGGATGCCTCGGATGCGAAGAATTGGGTGGTGATGTCCACCGACTACCGCGTCAATTTCCCGCGAATGTTCTATCACGTCTCGACCGACGGCGGAAACAGCTGGACCGATGATTTGTTGGTAGAAGGCTCCGATCCTTACATCGGCGCTATTCCTTTAACCTATCAGGCGAATCCGGGGCTTTCGTTCGACCATGCCGGGAACAGCTTTCTTTCGGCTCTCAGCGTCAACTCCATCGTGGATTTCAATAATAATTATGTGAACTCGGACTCGGAAGTGGATGTGGTGCAAGGCTACGCGCATGGCACCTACAGTTCCGACCTGCCCACTCTGATTGACGCGCAGTCCTGCAGCGGCATGATTTTTGGTCCCAGCACATGCAACGGCACTTTAAGCCAGCCAATGAATTCGACGGACGCGAACGCCAATAGTCCGGATGCCGGGACCAACTACGTGTATTACTCGTTCTTCTGCAATCTGCCAACCGGCAGTTGCACGGACGGCACGGCTACGATTCCGAGTTTCGGTTCGGCGATCCTGGAATCGCACTCACCCGCTGCTGGCGAACCCTTCAGTACCCCGGCGCTGGTGAGCGGTTCGCTGGTGAACGCGCAGTACTCTTACATGGTCATCGATCCCTCCGGCACGCCTCATATCTTCTTCGACGATTACACCAACGCGCCGCTGGTCAAAATGTGGGAGTCGACACTGACCGGCGGCGTTTGGACGGTCTCGAAAAATCCCGTGGCCAGCTTCGTGTACACAGGCTATAACGCGCTTCAAAATCCAAATTGGTCGTTTAACGCAAGCGGTGGAGCAATGCCGGGCTGCGGAATTCACGGCTACACAGCGTACTGCGCCTTCTCCGCAACTCAGGTCGCGGGGGGAAACGCGGAGAGCACGCCGAGCGTTTATCTCGCCAGCGTGAACTTGACTACCGGCGCGTCCAGAGTTACCCGCGTGAATAATGATCCATTCAATCATATGAAGGACCATTTCTTCGCTTGGGCAACGGCTACACCTGAGGGCGCTGTGTATGTCGGCTGGTATGACGATCGCAACGACCCCACTAACACCAATGTGGAATATTTCGTCGGCAAGTCATTCGACGAAGGCCGCACGTTCCCCATTCAGAAGGCTGTCAGCGATGTTCCATTCAACCCGTGCAATGGCATTCCTGGCTGCGCGTACTTCGGAGACTACACGCAACTGGCGTCAGGACCGGATGGCGTGGTGCACGCCGCGTGGTCAGACACACGCGATGGCGTAAGCATGCAGCTGTGGTCGCAAACAGTCCTATTTTGAGAGAAGTGGGGAACTGGGCGGCTCGAACCCCAATCCGCAGCTTAAGATGGAAAAAAGACGACTCTCACGGTGTGATGGTTTGCTGCGACAGTATGTCGCCGCTGAATCAAAGGCGATTGTGGGGGCACCGTGCGGACCGTGCGGAAGGACTATCGCGCGCAATTAAATCGTCCCACCGGGCTCATTCCCAGCGGCTCTATCAGGCGGTGGATGCCGCGAGCGCGCCTGCCCAGCGCAGCGTGAAATAGAACGTCGCGCCCTTCTCCGGCTCCGATATGGCCCAAATGTGGCCGCCGTGTCTTTGAATAATGCGATAAACCGTAGCCAATCCGATCCCACTCCCCTTGAACTCTTCCTGGCGGTGGAAACGCTGGAAGACGCTGAAGAGTTTGCCGGCAGAATTCATATTGAGGCCAGCTCCATTGTCCCGCACGAAGATGGCTGGTTGGCCGTCAACCATCGTCTGGCCAATTTCAATGATTGCCTGGTCTCGCGCGCCTGTATATTTCACGCAGTTCCCCAGCAAATTCACAAGCAACTGCTTCATCAGAGGCCGGTCGCATTGCACACGGGGCAATTCTCCCACCCGCCATTCGATTTGCCGCTGGCCAGCCTCGGCAAGGCGATCGGATATCACTTCCTCAACGATTTCATTCAAGCCTGTCGCGCAAAGATTCAAGTCTTTGTTTCCCGCCAGGGCCAGCACCCAACATCGCATCGATAATTCCGACCATGCGCTGCACCCCTTCCTCAATTTTCCTCAAATACCTCTGCCCGGTGGCCCCCAGGGCAGGGCGGCAGGTTTCGTCCAACAGTAAACCAAAACCGTGAATTTGATGCAGCGGACCGCGCAGATCGTGTGACACCGAATAACTGAATGCTTCCAGGTCCTTGTTGGCTGCTTGCAGTTGGGCGGTCCGATCCCGGACTCTTCGTTCAAGTGCCTCGTTTAGGTCTCGGATCTCTTGTTCGGATTTTTCTCTTTCGATCGCATAACGGATGGAGCGCGAAAGTGTTGCTCCGTTTAGCTCAAATTTCGTTATGTAATCTTGCGCACCCGCCTGCACCAGTTTCAGGGCCAGCGCTTCGTCTCCCAATCCCGTCAGCACGATGATCGGGATTCCAGGAGCCCGCTCTTTGGTTCGATCGAAGGTTTCCTGCCCCTTGCTGTCGGGAAGTGCCAGGTCCAGCAATATGGCGTCGATGCCGCCGGCGCTCAGCCGCCGCAGTGCGCTCGTAAGCCTGTCCGCGGTCTCCAGCTCAAAATGCTTTCCGCCGGAATCCGCAATCGATTCCCGGATCAGCCGCGCGTCTCCCGCGTTATCTTCCACCAGCAACACCCTGAAACGATAGTTGCTCAATGTTTGTGATTCGGAAGCTTGACGATAGTTAGCCAAAAGTCCTCCAAACTCCTCACAACTTCACAAAATTGTTCCAGATCGACGGGCTTGGTCACGTAGCAGTTCGCATGCAGATTGTAGGTTTTCAGGATGTCCTGCTCGGCCTTCGACGTCGTAAGGATCACAACCGGAATACGCATCAGGTCCGGGTCGGTCTTGATTTGGGCCAGCGCTTCTCTTCCGTCTTTTATGGGCAGGTTCAAGTCCAGCAGAACCAGGTCTGGTCTGACCGTGTCCTTGTATTTTCCCTGTTTGCGAAGTCGCGCCAGCGCCTCCTCCCCGTTGCTGGCCACGCTGAGGTTGTTTCGAACTTTGCTGTCTTTCAGCACCTCCCGGGTGAGGCGCACATCGCCCTCATTGTCTTCCACCAGCAGGATGTCAACAGGCTGTAACGGGGATTCGAATTCCATCATCCTTCATCTCCTGTCCGCTTCGGATTTTTTGTGATGCCGGAATCGTGAAACAGAATGTGGCGCCTTTTTCTGCGGATGCTTCCATCCAGATGCGTCCGCCGTGGCGTTCCACGATTTTCTTGCATACCGCCAGCCCAATGCCCGTGCCGGAGTATTCACTTTTCGTATGCAGGCGTTGGAAGATCACGAAAATGCGGTCCTGATGTTCCGCCGATATCCCGATGCCGTTGTCCTCCACCGATATCGTCCAATCGCCTCCATTTCGTTTGGCGCTCACATGCACTCTGGGAGGATCGTTCTTGTGAAATTTGATGGCGTTAGAAAGTAAGTTCTGAAACAACTGGCCTAATTGTTGCGGATCCCCCGTTACCTCCGGTAACGCCTGCCGGTAAACCTGCGCGCCGCTTTCGTCGATGGCGATCTTCAGGTTCTGCAGCACGCGATCCAACACTGCGTCGCACGCAACCGATTCGAATGGTTTTTCTTGTGTGCCCACCCGCGAGTAGGACAGTAGATCGGAGATCAGGGCTTGCATTCGCATGGCTCCGTCCACAGCGTAATGAATGAACTCCTGGGCGTCGCCATCCAGCTTTCCCTTGTATCTCTTGGCCAGCAGTTGCGTAAAGCTCGTCACCATGCGCAAAGGTTCCTGTAACTCATGCGAGGCTACATAGGCAAACTGCTGCAATTCGGAATTGGAACGGGCTAGATCTTTGGCACGCTCGTTAAGTTCTCGCGTCCTTTCTTCCACGCGCTGTTCCAGCGTGGCATTCGCCCGCCTCAATTCATCTTCGGCCTCGGCTCGGTGCCCCATCTCCCTCCAAACCACAAAATTGGGCACACCCCCGCTATCCGGAGAAAGCGAGACGCAAGGAATGCGTTGCAAGAGGTGGTGAGCCGGGGAGGACTCGAACCTCCAACCCACTGGAACTGTTACCGTTCTCCGCTCCGGAGCACGGAGGCCTATGGGTTCTCAATGTCCTTTCGGCGCATCTTTTGAGCGGCAGCGACCAAAGGTGCGATCGCACTGACGAACTGTTCGCCCCAGCCGAGATCGAGATTAAAGGCAATAGCATAGGCGTGCTTCTGATCCAACACGGGCGGTGCTGTCTCCGGAGAATTCGTTCGGCTGATGACGTCGGAATCGACTTCGGCGAGAAATGCTTTGAACCCGACGATTTGGGAAATGGCTTTTCTGCCTGCTGTGGTGAGCCCTCCTCGCAGTTTGAGAAAGAAGACAGCGTTAACTCCGAGAAAGGCAGCGGCGAAGAACGCGGTGATAATGTTTGACCAAAACCAGATAAGCAGGATAAAAATTAGCGCAATTCCTAAAAAGCCAAAATCCAGGCGATCAGCACCCGTCCACGGACGCCGCGGCGCAGTACTGGTCGGCGAGCGGCTGGCTGCTTTTTTAAAAGAACCTGGAAGAGTTCTTACGGACGCGATGAAGAAACCGGAGGCCCATGCGACAAAATACAGCAGCTGTAGATTAAAATGAGTAGTGACGATGTTATCCGGTCCAATCGCGAAGAATAATCCCAATCCGGATACGATCCAGGCCGGGACAAATAACGAGGTGCGTTGGGAGAAGTAATTCGTGGCGATCAATGCCCAGCGAAACGCTTCGACCGCCTCGCGGAGTTGAGGCGTCGCTTCTGCAAAGTCGAAGCAGTCAAATCCCTTGAACAGGGTACGTGCAAGAGCGTCTTCTTCCGGTTCGAGCGATAACGATACGGCGGGCCCGAGCTGATAGAGTGAATACAAATCTCCATTCTGCTCGATTCTTACATATTGCTTCGCGGCCATGTTCACCATGGCGGCAACCATTGAGCGCGGCAAATCGCTGTTATCGAAAAGCCAAGCCGCTACATCAGGAAAAACGTTAGAAGGGGCCTCATAACGCGACACTAAGACATCTTTGGGGGCGAAGAGATGTTGTGCGAGAATTATAACGATATAGTAAGCAAAGACAAGGAGCAGAGCGGACATCGCAACCACATAGGCTGCGACTGAGTTGCTGTACTCCGGCACTGTCCACCTCAACACACTGCTTTCTTCCAACGTAAGATTGAATAGTAAGCTGACATTTCATGTCCGATTGCGGATAAAGCTGGCCGCGACGTATTGACCGCGTCGATTGCAAGGATGGTCTAGGACTCGCATGGTGTTAAACGATCCAGGGAATGAGTTGCAAGAGGTGGTGAGCCGGGGAGGACTCGAACCTCCAACCCGCTGCTTAAGAGGCAGCTGCTCTACCATTGAGCTACCGGCCCACGAGCCGCCGATTGTAACACGAGAGGTTGTCGCGCCCAACTTCATCGCGCCGGCGGGCAGCGATATATTTCAGAACAAACTGCGCAAGCCGGGGGTTAGCCCGCGCCGGCGCAACACTTTTTTCGTCGGGATCCGAGCCAGCGGCTGGCCACACTTAGGCCTGGTGGCGTAACGTGGCTGCAATTTCTTGCGCTGCCTGCCGGGCGCGTACCAGGTCGCCGGGCCCAAACGATATAGCCGCTACCCTCGCGTGGCCTCCGCCGCCATACTTTTCACATAGAGAAGCGAGGTTTACGTCTGCGGAGGATTCTTTCCATGGGTTGGTTCCCACCGATACTTTGGAGCGCGTGGGCGAGGCGCTGACCCCTACCGAGTACAGCGCGTCCGGGAACAGATAATAAGGTACGAATTTATTGTAGCCCTCCAGGTCCAGATCGCTGACGTCGAAATAAATCACACCCTCGCGAAAATCGGAGCGTTCGCGAAAGATGTCGATGGATTTGCGATGCCGTTCCAGCAAGCCTGGCAGGTGTTTCTGCACGATCGGCAGTTGGATCATCTCCGCGAGCGAAAGGTAACCGAGGGAAGGAATTATTTTTGGCACCAGATCGGGCTCGGGGGCTGCCTCAATTACCAAGGCAAGCTGCGTGGCTGGTTCCGTCAGTCCTACCGCGGCTTCGGGCGAAGCGAACTGCGCGCCATCGATGATATCGCCCCAATAAATCAGATTGGCCAGAGGCTCGGAATCAAATCCGAACTTTTCCGTGGCGATGGTAGCCAGGAACTTGGTACAGGATTTATAGGTGGGATCGTAAAACTTCTTGCCGGAATGGTCGTTCCGGAAATTCTCGGCGTCCTCCGGCGTCAGGAACGCGCTCTGGTGGTGGTCGAACCACCAGGTCAGCTCCGGTGAACTCGAATACTTGAAATCCACAATGGCGTTTTCGTCGCCGTCAAAGATGCCGTCTTCGAATGGATGTGAGGCTTTGTGGGTCATGCCGGTGTACATAAATTCGGCGCCGGAGTGGATGCATTCCTTGTAGAAGCGGGAGAAGATCGCCGCGGAGGAGGCGCCGTCGAAGCATTTATCGTGAAAGCAGACGCGGACTTTCAACGCCATCTCCTGATAACCCGCCCGTAAACGGGAATCTGCGTGCGGGAAAGCCAATAAAGATGGACGTTCACGGCGCTATTGTCAATAGCTAAGGCCTTGTCGCGTCGTTCGAATCCTGGCGTTTCGTAACTGCGCGTGCTGGCTGGCGGCACGTGGTGGTTTGAATGGTGGCAAAAGCAAAGCGGGTGCCACAAATTTTAGGATAATCGCAGTCCGCGAGGGCCGCGGTGTTGGCCGGCGCTTTTCTCGAATGAACGCCGCTCGGATTCGCGCTCTGCGCGGCTTAGGATTTGCCGAACATTTGGTCGGCGATATCCGCGGCGACCGGCAGACGATATCGTTCGCCCTGGTAGGCTTTGACCATGAGCAAAATCCACAAAATAACGCCGAGAAGAGAAATTAGCACCAACAAGCCGAATCCCATCCCGCCTGCCATCAAGAACATCCCTAGCGCGATTCGAATGATCGTCAGGCCGCCGAATACGACGATGGACTGCGTAGCGTGAAACCGCACAAATGGCCGCTTGTCGATGAGAAGAAATATAAGGCCAGTAACCCACCCAAGCGCGTAACAGAGTAAACCGGCCACATTCTCGCTCATTCCTGACGTGCCCGACGGCGTGACAATCGCGGGGCTTGGAGGAACCGCTGGAGCTGACGTTGTCGAAGGTTGGGCAGCGCCGCAATTGGGGCAAAAGCCAGTATTTTCTGCGACTGTGGTTCCGCAACGTGGGCAGTGTGGCATGAAATTCCTCCGAAGGGCTTGGTTCTAAGCGGCTGGCTTCCGTGGCGGAGACTAGCAAAACACCGTTCGCACGGCAAGAGCAATTGGCAACACCCGCTGTTGCCTCAATCCCATCGCATCAGGAAAGATAGCCCGATCGGAGCGCCTGATGCTATTCGCAACACGCGTTCAGCGTTGACAAATCGGGATGCCCGCCGCATACGGCGTACTTGGAAGTCTTCGGTTTCAGTTCTTGACCGGGCCGAATCGCACGAACGTCGCGGACCGCACACCAGGGCCAAGGCAATTTCCGTTGACAAGCTTCCGTTGCATACCAGACCTGATAATTGAAACGGGTTTGACCGGGTGGTAGTGTAGGGCTCAGCGGAAGTGGCGGAATTGGCAGACGCGCCAGCCTTAGGAGCTGGTGGCCGAAAGGCCGTAGGGGTTCGAGTCCCTTCTTCCGCATTTATCCCGCCGCAAATGGCAGTTCCTCGGTTAAGATGCGTGATTTCCAAGGACGGGATCGCATGCTTCAGGTTTTCTTTGCAGCTCTCTCGATTGTAGTTGCGTCCATTCATCTGGCGCTGTCGCCGAACCGTCGCAGCAGCAGATTCGCGATTGCTGGAACCTACTTAATGCATCTGCTTTTCATCTATGTTGGTTTGATGGGGCTGCTGACGGCATACGCGCATGTTTTCCGGCCCCTGCAGACCTCCGCTTCCATCGGTTGGTCGCCGAGCCCTTACGAGTACGAAGTCGGCATGGCCGATCTGACCGTGGGGGTATTGGGTGTTCTTTGTTTGAAATTTCGCGATGACTTCTGGCTGGCGACCCCCATCGCCAATGCGGTTTGGTTGCTGGGCGACGCGGCGGGCCATGTGCGGCAGATGCACTTCTACAACAACCATGCGTCTTATAATTCCGGCGTCTTTCTCATATTTGAGTTTGTGGTGCCATTGGTAATTTTGCTTTTGACTGTGTAGCACCGCCATTACGGGATCCCGGCAGCGTCGCGGGTATGATATTCGGCTGCTGCTGCTGCTTCACAAAACTTGGTCCTACAGGCCGATGCCGCCAAGAAGAGCGCTTAGGCGAGTCAGTTCTACTTCCGCTTCCAGAATTTCCGGCCTGAATTTCTCTTCGAATTCATGGCCGAGTCTCTGAGCTTGTTCCCGCAACGATTCTAATTTTTGCGACACTTCTTCGTGTTTTTGTTTCAGTTGTTCGATGTCGTGCTGTTCCTGGCTCATCAGCGACTCCTCGGCGAAATACTGGGTGGAAGTATAACGCGTGTTAGTCCGTATCCGAAAACTTCGGCGTGTGCTTGCGGTGGGCTGCGGAATGTTGCCGAGAGGCTCGTCACCGCAATCCGCGCGATCATCGTTGACGCACGCTTATACTTTCTTTATACTTTGGTTTCTATGCGGCTGCGTCCGCCGCACTTCCCTGCCGTCCTCTCGCGGAACTTGAACCGGTGAAAAGGCAGATTGGAACCAGGGTGTACCGCATCCTGAAGACATCCCATGACAGAGACTACTTGCAAGCGTGAGATAGAGCTGGAAATTCCGGCTGAAAATGTGTCGAAAGCTACCGAGAAAGTAGCGCGCGATCTGGCGCGGGTGGCGCGAATTCCTGGATTTCGTCCAGGTAAGGCGCCGGTGACTTTGATCCGGCGGCGATTTGCTGACGACATACAAGGTGAGGTCCTGCAATCGCTGGTTCCCGAATACCTGGAGAAGGCGCTCGACGAGAAGAAGCTCGTGCCTGTAACCCAACCAGCGGTCGACAAAGTCGAATTCAAAGAAGGCGAGCCGCTTAAATTTCGTGCCAGTTTTGAGGTGTTGCCGGAATTTGAGCTTGGCGATTACAAAGGCTTGGACGTACAGGTCGACGCTGTCGATGCCGGCGAAGCGCAGGTGGGCAAAGTCATCGAGGAGATGCGCGATCGCGCTGCCACGTTTGTGCCAGTCGAAGGACGCGCGGCGCGGGATGGCGATTTCGTGCTGATCAAGCTTGCCGGCCTGCCTGAGGGTGGCGGCGACCCGGTCGAGGCCGACAATATAATGTGTCATATTGCCGCCGAGGAGACACTGGAGAGCTTTACGGAGAATTTGCGCGGAGCCAATCCAGGCGAAACTAAAAAGTTCGTTTCGAAGTACCCCGACGATTATCCCGACCAGAAACTGGCGGGCAAATCCTACGACTACACAGTAGACGTGCAGGCCATCAAGGAAAAGAAACTACCGGAAGTGAATGACGAGTTCGCCAAGGATGCCGCCGGAGCCGTGCCGGGCGTGACCACCGTTGCCGAATTGCGCAAGAAAATCCTGGAGAATCTGGAAGCGACGAAGGAAGAACAGCAATCCGCGCAGGCGCGCGAGAAAATTCTGGAAGCTTTGGTGAAAAAACACGATTTTCCGGTTCCAGAAGCGCTGGTCGAGCATCAGATGGACGTACGCCTGGAACGAACGGTGCGGTCGCTGACAGCTCAGGGCGTCGATCCTCGAGCGGTGAATGTTGACTGGGTTTCATTGCGTAAGCGGCAGCATGATCGGGCTGTAGACGACGTGAAGGCCGAACTGCTGATCGACCGCATCGCGGATACGGAAAAAATCGAAGCAAGCGACGAGGACGTCGAAAAAGAGATTAGTACGCTGGCGGAACGTAGTGGCGAATCGGCAACTGCATTGCGGGCTCGCTTGACAAAGCAAGGAGCGCTCGATAGGATGAAATCGAAATTGCGCAGTGACAAAACAATTGAGTGGCTCTACCGCAATACCCGAATCGAGACGACAGCCAAACGTGAAGCGTAATACCTGGTTCGGGTTCCTCAGCGCGAAAAGAAAAATCCAATGAAATATACAGACGAAGCGACTCCGCACGCCACTACGCTCGTTCCGATGGTCGTCGAACAGACGAACCGCGGCGAGCGGGCTTACGACATTTATTCCCGACTACTTAAAGACCACATTATCTTCATCGGCACACCGATCGATGACCATGTGGCTAACCTGGTGACGGCCCAGCTGCTGTTTTTGGCCTCCGAGGACCCTGAAAAGGATATTTCGGTGTACATCAACTCGCCGGGCGGGTCGATTTCGGCCGGAATGGCAATTTATGACACCATGCAGTTCGTGCGGCCGGACGTGGTGACCTATTGCATCGGGCAGTCCGCGTCGATTGCGGCCGTGCTGCTGGCGTCCGGCACGCCAAAGAAGCGCTACGCTCTGCCGAATTCGCGTGTTTTGATTCATCAGCCGTGGATGTCTGGTCTTTCGGGACAGGCTACGGATATCGATATCCACGCGAAAGAAATTATCCGAACCCGGGAAGCGCTCAACAAACTCCTGGCGGGTCACACGGGTCAGCCGCTGGAAAAGATTGAGCGTGATGTGGAGCGCGATTTCATTATGACGGCGGAACAGGCTAAGGCTTATGGCATCGTGGATGAGATCATCACTAAGCATAGGTAGTTGAGTTCTTAAGGGTTAGTATCGAGACCGATGATTTCCTGCGGCTTGCCTTCATTCCGATTTACAATGAGAAACAGTTTGTTCAGGGGTGTGGTGCAATCCGACCCGAGGGAGTGTAATCAGTGAAACGGTTCACACCAGAAGAGCCGTTACGCTGTTCCTTCTGCCATAAAACGCAGGAGCAGGTGGAGAAGTTGATCAGTTCTCCATCGGAATATCCTCGTTCTTATATTTGCAACGAGTGTGTGGGGGTCTGCCAACAGATTCTGGAGGACGAGAAGCGCGAGCAGGCGAGTCCCGCGAATCGCCGGCTGCCGCGTCCTCCGGAGATCAAGGCATTCCTCGATGGTTACGTAATTGGTCAGGACAAGACCAAAAAGAAATTGGCTGTGGCGGTTTACAACCATTACAAACGCATATTTTTGAACAAGCAGCCAGGTGACGTGGAGCTGGCGAAGTCGAATATTTTGCTGGTTGGCCCCACAGGCACCGGTAAAACGCTGATGGCCCAGACGCTGTCGCGCATGCTGGACGTGCCTTTCGCGATTGTCGATGCAACAACTCTCACTGAGGCGGGTTATGTAGGTGAGGACGTCGAAAACATTATTTTGAAGCTGCTGCAGGCTGCGGATGGGGACGTCCAAAAGGCGCAACAAGGCATCATATATATAGACGAGATCGACAAGATCTCGAAGAAGGATGAAAACCCTTCGATTACCCGCGACGTTTCTGGCGAAGGCGTGCAGCAGGCGCTGCTGAAGATTCTGGAAGGCACCGTTGCCAATGTGCCGCCGCAAGGTGGACGTAAGCACCCGCACCAGGAATTTACGCCGGTAGATACCACCAATATCCTGTTTATCTGCGGTGGGGCTTTCGTAGGGCTCGAAAAAATAGTCGAACGGCGTGTGGGGCACAAATCACTGGGCTTCCAGGCTGATGCGCAGGTTACAACCACCACGCGACGCAATATTGAGATGTTGGAACAGGCCCAGCCCACTGACCTGATTCGCTACGGTTTAATTCCTGAGTTCGTCGGGCGACTTCCGGTGGTTGGCGTTTTGAGCGATCTGGATAAATCAGCATTGGTACGTATCCTGACGGAGCCAAAGAATGCTTTGGTTCGTCAATATCAGCGGTTGTTTGAGTTTGAGAATGTCAGGCTGCGGTTTACCGACGATGCGCTCGACACCGTCGCGGAGCTGGCTCTGCAGCGCAAAGTGGGAGCGCGCGGCTTGCGCATGATTCTCGAAGATCTGATGCTCGAGATGATGTACCACCTCCCGGCACAGCGAAAACTTCGCGACTTCGTGGTGACGGCGGATATGGTGAAGGGACGCGAAATCAATTGGAGCTTGCTGGAGAAGGCAGGCTAACTTTCTTCCCAGAGTTCGAGTCTGGATTCTCAAGAGTCAAATTCTCAAGTTTTAGATTCTCACTCTAAGGAGTTTTACTTTCAGGAATTTTAAGGGGACCTGATGTTCAACCGGGAAAAATCCGAAATCAAGCGCGTGCCGATGATGCCGGTCCGGGAAATGGTTATTTTCCCCGAGATGATGCATCCGTTCATCGTGGGACGCGAAGCATCGGTGCGCGCGCTGGAAGACGCGCTGGCGGGCGACAAGAAGATATTTCTTGTGACCCAGCATGATGCGTCAGTGGATGACCCCAAGCCGGAGGAAATTTATCAGGTCGGTACGCTCGCGAATATCGTTCAGAGTGTGAAGTTGCCAGACGGCAATATCAAGGTCCTTGTCGAGGGCACCGAACGCGCCAAGATCGTTCAAATCACCAGCGACGAAGGCTTTTTCCGCGCTTCCATCCGTGTGGTCACGTCCAAGGCGGAGCCTTCACCGCAGCTGCAGCAGGCTTCCGAGCGCGTTACCGGGCTCTTCGAGCAGTATGTAAAGCTTTCGCAGAGCCTGAATTACGACACCATGATTGCCGCCGTGCGGGTAGAAGACGCGGGCAAGCTTTCGGATGCGATTTCGGCGAACCTGCAGATTCCGGTGGAAGAAAAACAGGAGCTCCTGGAACTTTTTGAACCACTCGAACGCTTGAACCGCATCGCCGATATTCTGGAAGTCGAAATTGAAAAATTGAATGTCGACCGCTCCATCAATACCCGCGTGAAGCGACAGATGGAACGCGCCCAGAAAGAGTATTACCTCAACGAAAAACTGAAGGCCATTCAGAAGGAACTGGGCCGCGGCGAAGCCAACGAAATCGAGCAGCTCAAGAAGAAAATCGAAACATCCGGCATGCCCGAAGGGCCGCAGGAAAAGGCTTTGCAGGAATTAAAGCGGCTGGAAATGATGCCACCGATGTCCGCGGAATCTACCGTCTCGCGCAATTACCTGGATTGGCTGCTGGCTGTGCCATGGAAGAAGCGCTCGAAGGAAATTCGCGACATCAAGAAGGCTGAGCAGATCTTGTCGGAAGACCACTACGGCCTGGAAAAGATCAAAGACCGTATCCTGGAATATCTTGCGGTTCGCCAGCTGGTGAAGAACCCGAAAGGCTCCATTCTCTGTTTTCTGGGGCCTCCGGGAGTCGGCAAGACTTCACTGGCAATGTCCATCGGACGTGCGACTGGCCGCAAGTTCGTTCGCGTTTCCCTAGGCGGCGTGCGTGACGAGGCGGAAATCCGCGGCCACCGTCGCACCTACATCGGCGCCCTGCCCGGCCAGATCATTCAGATGATGCGCAAGGCCGGAACCACCAATCCTGTATTCGTGCTGGATGAAGTGGACAAAATGTCGATGGATTTCCGCGGCGATCCGTCAGCTGCGTTGATGGAAGTGCTGGACCCGGAACTGAATCACGCGTTCACCGACCACTACTTGGACGTTGAGTACGATCTTTCCAAGGTCATGTTCGTATGCACGGCCAATGTGCTGCACACGATCCCGCAGCCGCTGCAGGACCGCATGGAAGTTTTGCGCATTCCGGGCTACACCGAACAGGAAAAGCACCAGATCGCCACGCGCTATTTGGTTCCGAAGCAACTGGAAGCAACGGGCCTGACCAAGGAACAGCTGAAGTTCACCGACGAGGCCATCAAGAACACGATTCGGAACTACACGCGCGAAGCCGGTGTTCGCAACCTGAATCGGGAGCTTGCCAACGTCGCGCGCAAAGTGGCACGCAAGGTAGTAACCGAAGGCAAGGGTGTTGCGATTGAAGTTACCCCGACGAATTTGAATGACTATCTTGGAATCCTGAAACACCGCGATTTCCTGGCCGAGAAAAAGAACGAAATTGGCCTGACCACAGGCCTGGCCTGGACGGAAGTGGGCGGTGAGGTGCTATCAACCGAAGCTACCCTGATGCAGGGCAAGGGCCGGCTCACATTAACCGGCAAGCTGGGCGACGTGATGCAGGAATCGGCGCAAGCCGCGATGAGCTACGTGCGTTCGCGCAGCCATCTGTTCAGCCTACCCAAGGATTTCTATCGTCACATTGACATCCACATGCATGTGCCGGAAGGGGCCATCCCTAAGGACGGCCCGTCGGCCGGTATCACGATCTGCACTTCGATTGTTAGCGCGCTGACGCTGATCCCCGTGCGCTGTGACATCGCCATGACCGGCGAAATCACGCTGCGCGGCAAAGTGCTGCCCATCGGCGGCGTGAAGGAAAAGCTGCTGGCCGCCCACCGCCTGGGGCTGCGCACTATTATTCTGCCCAAGGACAACGAAAAAGATCTGGCGGATATTCCGCTGGAGATTCAAGCGCAGATGTCCATTCACTTTGTCGAGTCCATGGACGATGTGCTGCAAATTGCGCTGGAACACCCGCTGCCGATTCCCGGCCACCCACCGGTTGCAGGAGTTGAACCTAAGTTCGGCGCGGATGCTGCGCAGGATAACGAACTAACCAATTGAAACCCTCTGGTCCTTCCACATATTGATCAGCAGGCTGGTCCACGGTCCAGAGGTTTCCGATTGTCTGTAGTTTTCCCGTTGGTAATGCAGGAAGAGTACGGCAGGTTCGATTTTGTGCCCGCCCGCAGACCATTCACAAATCAATCTGCCTGAAAACCAGGCTTGAGAAGGAACGAAATCGATGAGCATTAGCCTTGCAGAACTGAAAGACAAAAATATTACCGATCTGGCGAAGGTTGCCAAGGAATTGAACATCCCCGGCGCCTCGGGCATGCGCAAGCAGGAGTTGATCTTCCAGATCCTCCGCGCCCAGACGGAAAAGAACGGGTTGATCTTCTCCGAAGGAGTGTTGGAGTGCCTGCCCGACGGCTTCGGCTTCCTGCGCGCGCCTGAGTACAACTATCTGCCCGGACCGGACGACATCTACGTTTCGCCGTCGCAAATCCGCAAATTCGATTTGCGCACCGGCGATACGGTTTCCGGCCAGGTGCGTCCTCCGAAAGACGGCGAACGGTATTTTGCGCTGATCAAGGTGGAAGCGGTTAACTTCGAGGATCCGGAAGTAGCCCGCAATAAGATTTTCTTCGATAACCTAACGCCGCTCTACCCGCAGGAACGTATTCGCCTGGAGACCACCAAGGAAAACCTTACGGGGCGCGTGCTGGACATGCTTTGCCCCATCGGCAAGGGGCAGCGCGGATTGATCGTGGCGCCACCGCGCACCGGGAAGACCATGATGCTGCAGTCCATCGCCAATTCCGTCACCACCAACCACTCCGAGGTCGCGTTGATCGTGCTGCTGATCGATGAACGCCCAGAAGAAGTGACGGACATGCAGCGCACGGTGAAAGGCGAAGTAATCAGCTCTACCTTTGACGAACCGCCGCAACGCCACATTCAAGTGGCGGAAATGGTGCTGGAAAAAGCCAAGCGCCTGGTGGAACACAAGCGCGACGTGGTTATTCTGCTCGACTCACTTACCCGTTTGGGCCGTGCTTACAATGCCGTGACGCCACCTTCGGGCAAAGTGCTCTCTGGCGGTATTGACGCCAATGCGTTGCAACGTCCACGCCGGTTCTTTGCCGCCGCTCGAAACGTGGAAGAAGGCGGCTCGCTCACCATTATCGCGACCGCGCTAATCGACACCGGCAGCCGCATGGACGACGTGATTTTCGAAGAATTTAAAGGCACCGGAAACATGGAAATCAACCTCGATCGCAGGCTCGTCGATAAGCGCGTCTTCCCTACCATCGATATCAACCGTTCTGGAACGCGTAAAGACGAACTGCTGCTGCCAGCGGATGAATTGAACCGAATTTGGGTGCTTCGCAAGGTGCTTAGCCCTCTCTCCACCGTCGAAGCAATGGAACTGCTGCTCGGGCGCCTCTCGAAAACGAAGACTAACGGAGAATTCCTGGCTTCCATGTCCAGTCCGGCTTAACCTAACAACAAGCTTTTCTTCGCAACGTCACATTTCCATCCCCTTCCCGCAATTAGCCAAACCGCCTCAAGCGGGCAGGAGAGCCATACCTTGAAACGTTTTCTTGCCCGCCAGCCTATTTTCGATTCGCAGCGCATCGTCTACGGTTACGAACTGCTCTGCCGTTCCGGACCTGAAAATCATTTCAATGCTGCCAACGTTTCCGCCGCCTCCGCCTCCTCGGTGGACAATATTCTGCTGTTCGGTATCGAGCGGCTGGCTCCGGCCTGCCGGTCTTTCCTCAACAGCACGCGCGATTTTCTGATTGGCGATCTTGCCTTGTTGCTTCCGAAAGAGCGCGTGGTGATCGAGATATTGGAAACGATCCGGATCGATACCGAAATCGTGGATGTTTGCGAGCGGCTGAAGAAAGCCGGTTATCTTCTGGCGCTCGATGATTTCCAGGATCGCCCGGATTGGAAGCCGACTGTGGCGCTGGCTGATTTTATCAAAGTAGATTTGATGACGACTTCGCCGCAGGATCAGCTGCGCATGGCTCAGAAGTACCTGCCCAGAAATATCCGCATGATCGCCGAGAAAGTGGAGACCTACGAGGAGTTCCACCGGGCGCAAGCGTACGGCTACAATTATTTTCAAGGTTATTTCTTCAGCCGGCCGGAAATGCTTTCGCGCGGCGACATTCCTTCGAACAAACTGAATTACCTGCGCGTACTGCAGGCCGTTAATCAGCCCAAGATGGATGCCGAGCACGTGAGTGAACGAATCAAAGCGGAAGCGTCCGTTAGCTTCCGGCTGCTGCGTTATTTGAACTCACCTGTTTTTCCGCTGATCGTGGAAGTGAAATCGATTCCTCACGCGCTCTCGTTACTGGGCGAAAGAAGTGTACGAAGATGGGTGTCGTTAATCGTTATGTCCTGCTGCTGACGGCAAGCCAGCGGAATTGGTCAGCTTGCCGCTGGTGCGGGCGCGATTCTGCGAGCTTTTGGGTCCTTACGTCAGCCGCTCGGAATCCGTCAACGATCTTTTCCTGCTGGGCCTTTTGTCGGCAGTGGACGCAATACTGGACATGCCCATGGATGGCGTGCTCAAGGAAATTGCTATTGGTAGCGACATTCGCGACGCACTACTCGGGAAACCAAATCCGGTGCGGCGAATAGTTGAGTTGATGCTGCAATATGAGACAGGCTGCTGGGAAGAGATGGCTAACAGCGCCGAAAGGCTGGGAATTGACGAAAGTAAGATTTCTCCGCTATATATTGAATCGATCGATTGGGCGCAACAAATATTATTGGGGGGCGCTGGTCAAGAGACGGAATCCGCCTGATGCCTCTGCTCCGATTTTGTATCGGCATCGGTTTTGACTTTATCCTTGGCTAACATTACGACGAGGCGCGCTACCTCTTCCGGTTCCATTGCAGTGCTATCGACTACAACCGCATCGGTGGCGCGGACCAGGGGCGAGGTCGAGCGATTAGAATCGCGCCGGTCGCGTTCATGGATTTCTTCAAGCGTGCGCTTTAAATCGATCGCGTCGCCCTTCTGCTGATGCTCGTGCCAGCGCCGTTCCGCGCGCGTTTCTGGCGACGCGGTGAGAAAAAGTTTTAACTGCGCGTCGGGGAAAACGACACTCCCGATATCACGGCCTTCCATTACCACGCCTCCCTGTTCGCCCGCACGCCGCTGTTCGGACACGAGTACGTGCCGGACGCCTGCATTCACTGCGATTTTGGATGCTGCTTGCGAAACTTCCGGGGTGCGAATCGCGGTGGTCACGTCCTCGCGATCCAGGAACACTTGTTGAGTGCCGTCTGCCGCCGGCAGATCGATGCGGGTTACGCCAGCAAGAGCGACTAGACTTTCATCGTTCTCCTCTAGCACCAGGCTTTGCCGCAATGCCTTAAGCGCCAGCGCACGATACATCGCGCCAGTGTCCACGTAGGCATAACCTAACAGTTCCGCCACGCGCCGCGCGAGCGTACTTTTGCCCGAACCAACTGGACCGTCAATTGCGATGATCAGTTTTTTCAAGAACACTCTCGCGTACACATTTGCAGTCTTATATCCGCTTGAAAGCTTTTTCGATTTCGCGCACGGAATAGCGCAAGACCACCGGCCTGCCGTGCGGACAGCTCATGGGGTACTCCGTCTTCGCTAGTTCGGCCAGCAGCCATTCCATTTTAGTGGAGTCCAGCGGTGTATTCACTTTGATGGCGGCGTGGCAGGAGGTGGAAGCGGCGATCTTGGCTTGCAGTGAATCGATTGAGATTGCTTGATTTTCAAGCGCGATCCCGTCCAGAATTTCGTAGAGCAATTTCTCCGCGTCGCCGCTGCTGATTCCGGCCGGCGCCGCCTGGATGGCCACGCTACGGGCGCCCATCAATTCCGCCTCAAAGCCGTTCGCGCGCAACTCCTCGGCAATCTGCTCGAAAATCGCCAGTTGACGCGGGTTCAGCTCGACGATCAGAGGAACCAGCATCCGTTGCCCGCCCAGCTCGCCCGCTCGGCGCGCGCGTAAGTGCTGTTCGAACAGAACGCGCTCGTGCGCTACGTGCTGGTCAATGATCCATAGGCCTTCGCTATTCACAGCGACAATAAAACTGCTGCTGACCTGTCCCAAAGGCTTCAGGTCCGCAATATCTTCGCTGCCCGGCAGTGTACCTGGCGGTAAGTCGGCGCTCATGTCGGCGTTGCTATCGCCGGTCGGCGGCGCTGGGGGTTGCATGCCCGCGGAAAAATCGCTGGCACCGGACGGATCGAACTGCAGACGCTGCGAGATCGGACGGTCGGGCGCGCCGGTGAGTTCAAACCTTTCGACGATTCCCGCCACATCGCCGAACGATGTGGGAATTATGGCCCGCGGTGGGCCCGGCGGCGCGCCGGGGATCGCATCTGACCTGCTCATGACCGGATCGAATCCGTCCATACCGCCGGCGGCGCCACGTTCACCGCCATTGGCGGATCCAATCGCCCCGGGCGTGGCAGCAGCTGCGGCTGCGCGCGCGATTGAAAAACCCGGAATCGGCCGGGCCGAAGAAAGCGCCTGGCGCAACGCGTCGCGTGTGAAATCGTGAATGAATTGAGGATGGCGGAAGCGAACCTCGATTTTCGCTGGATGTACGTTTACGTCTACTTCTTCGTAAGGCATATCGAGGAAAAGCAGCACTACCGGAAACACCCCGGGCGGAACGATATTGCGGTACGCTTCGCTGATTGCGTGCAAGAGCAGGCGGTCGCGCACTAATCGGCGGTTCACAAAAATGTAGATGCCGTTGCGATTGGTGCGCTGTACTTCGGGGCGCGAGGTGAATCCGCTGACGCGGAGCGTTGCGTCGCGTTCGCTGGCTTCGAGCGGCGGCTCGTTGATCGCTCCGCGCACCGGCGCCTCCGTTGCCGGAATTTCCGTCAGTTCATCGAGCGCCTGGCGGCCGAAAATCTGGTAGACACGGTCGGCCAGTTTTTCCACGGGCGCGCAATTCATAATTTCTTGCGAGGGCGTCTTCAGGAGGAACTGACGGGCGGGGTGAGCCAGCGCGTAATGCGTGACCAGCGAAGCGATGTGACCCAGCTCCGTGGTCTCTGATTTCAGGAATTTCCGTCGAGCCGGTACTGCGTAGAAAATGTCTGAAACGCTGATGGACGTTCCTACGGGTACGCCTGCGGGTTTCACGCTGATGAGTTTTCCGCCGGCGAATTCGACGCGCGTTCCCTCGTTGTCCTCGGTGTCGCGCGTTTCCAGCACCAGCCGCGAAATCGCCGCTATCGAGGGCAGCGCCTCGCCTCGAAATCCGAGCGTGGCTATGGATAGCAGATCGTCGGCGGAACGCAGCTTGGACGTGGCGTGGCGCTCGAATGCCAGCAGAGCGTCGTCGCGATTCATTCCGGTGCCGTCATCGATCACGCGGATCAGACGCTTACCACCTGATTCGGTTTCGATGCGAATCGAGTGCGCTCCGGCGTCCAAAGCATTTTCCAGCAATTCCTTTACAACGGAAGCGGGCCGCTCGACTACCTCGCCCGCCGCAATTTTATTGGCTACATTTTCGGCAAGGATACGGATACGGCTCACGGAGAATGTCTCGTTGGATGGGACGTTGGAAATCCGGAATCAGGCGGGTTCTGCAATAGGCTTGCGCGCGCTTCGTCTTCCGTCTTCTTATCTTCCTGCGCCATGCTGCACAAGAAAATAAGCGTGCCGAACAAGCTGGCTATAAACACTACAACGATAAGAGAAACACCGAACCACTGCGGGAATTGCGTCATCTGCACCATGATCAGAAAAATAAAACCAATCGACACTCCTAGTCCCAGCAGAACCAGGAATTGGGCGCGTAAACTGAGCCTGTTCATGCTGCGCACTAGCAGAAACACTCCCGCAAGCGCGAGGACCGGTATGGCAATCAGCAATCGATACGAAATCATGCGCCCCGCTTCGACGTTGCGTCGGCTGCTGACTCTTTTATCGCAATCCCCAGATCATTTAGTTGCTCGACGCCCACTTCCGAAGGTGAATCGGCCATTAAATCTTGTGCGGCTGTGGTCTTCGGGAACGCGATAACTTCTCGGATGGACTTCTCTCCGGCTAGCAGCATGACTACGCGGTCGAGGCCCAGCGCGATTCCGCCATGCGGCGGGGTGCCGTAGGTAAGCGCGTCGAGAAAAAATCCGAAACGCTGCCGAACTTGTTCGTCGCTTAGGCCGAGCGCCTTGAACATGCGCGCTTGCACGTCCTGGCGGTGAATTCGTATGCTGCCGGAACCAAGTTCCACGCCGTTGAGCACCAGGTCGTAACCTTTCGAGCGGCATTCCCATGGCGCGGATTCCAGCTTGTCCAGGTCTTCTTCGACGATGCCTGTGAACGGGTGCTGCGCGCTGACCCAGCGTTTGTCGCTTTCACTCCATTCGAATAGCGCGAATCCTGTTATCCACGCAAATTCCCATTTGCTGCGATCGATCAGGTCAAGTTTGTCTCCGAGGTAAAGGCGAACATGGCCCGCTGCATTCAGCGATGTGTCGTTGTGGGCGATTTGTTCCTTGGCCGCGAGTGCAACAATCAAGTCGCCTGCTTTTGCGCCGACCGCGCCGGCGAGTGTTTTCAGGCTTTCCGCACCGAGAGTTTTTTCGAGCGGCGAGCTGATACCATCGGCCGTCACTTTCAGCGTGTAAATGCCCCGCGCTCCCGCTGATTTCCCAAACTCGCTAAGTTCATCGAGTTGCTTTCGCGACCATGTGGCAGCAGCTGGCGCAACGAGAGCCTGGACGTTGCCTTCGAAATGCATTGTAGCGCGCGCCGGTTCGAAGAATTCCGTCACATTGTGAAGTTCCATTCCGAAGCGCAGATCGGGTTTATCCGAACCGTAACGGCGGAGCGCCTCCTTATAATCGAGGTGACGAAACGGCCCGGTGACATGCACTCCCACGACTTCGAGGGCGCGAATCATCACGCGTTCAATCACGTCGAAAATATCCTGCTGGCGCGGGAACGACATCTCCAGATCCAGCTGCGTAAATTCCGGCTGTCGGTCGGCGCGCAAATCCTCGTCGCGAAAGCACCGTACGATCTGGAAATAACGGTCCATACCCGAAATCATCAGAATCTGCTTGAAGATTTGCGGCGATTGCGGCAACGCGTAAAACTGGCCGTGATGTACGCGGCTGGGCACCAGGTAATCGCGCGCGCCTTCGGGTGTTGATCGCGTCAACATCGGCGTTTCGATTTCAAAGAAGCCAAGCTGGTCAAGCGTTTTGCGCATCTCAAATAGAATTCGATGACGCAATTCGATATTGCGATGCGGGCGCGGCCGTCGCAGGTCGAGATACCGGTGGCGCAGGCGCGTTTCCTCGCTCGCCGTTACTTGGTCTTCGATCTGGAACGGCGGCGTCTTCGAATTGTTCAAAATGTGCAAGCGCGTGGCCATCACTTCTACTTCGCCGGACGCGAGCTCTGGATTCGATTTCTGCCTGCGAATCACTTTGCCTTCAACCGCGATCACGAATTCTGAACGCAGTTCTTCGGCTTTCTTGTGCGTTTCCGGATGCAGTTCTTTATTGAAGACAATTTGCGCGATTCCGGCGCGATCGCGTAGATCGATAAAAATCAATTGCCCCAGATCGCGGCGGCGATGCACCCAGCCCATCAACACAACATCTTTGTCGGCGTCAGTTGCGCGCAGGTCGCCACAGTAATTTGTGCGTTTCAAGTTTCCCAAAGTGTCCAGCAATTGATTTCCCTTCCGATCGTGAGAATGGCGAAGAGACGCGATGGTTGCAGCTACGCCACCGGGATGACGTTATCGCCTGCACCCGATTCCCGCCGTCACCCGATCAACCCTGCGTGCCTCTTCGTTCGGATTCCAGATATTCTAGCAGGTCGTATTCAGAAAGTTTCTTTTGTTCGCCATCGGCCAGACGCTTCAAAGTGAATGTCCCGGCGACGACTTCGTCGCTACCGATGATCAAGGCGTAGCGCGCGCCAAGTTTGTCGGCCAGATTGAGCGACTTCTTAAATTTCGTCTCTTCGCCGGGAAGCTCGACCGAAAACCCTGCCCCGCGTAACGTCCTCGCGATCGCAACCGCGGCAGGGTATGTCGGCTGGCCCATCCACGCGACGAAGACGTTCAGCCCCGGCAGTTTGGGCAAGTTGCCGGACTCCTGGGTGGACAAAATCGCGCGGTCGCTGCCGATGGCAAAGCCGATGCCTTTCGTCGGTGGTCCTCCCAGAAGTTCGACTAATCCGTCGTAACGCCCACCACCGCATACCGCGTTTTGTGAGCCGAGGCCTTCGGCGACGACCTCAAACGTTGTTCGCGTGTAGTAATCCAGGCCACGCACCAACCGCCAGTTTTCTTCGTAGACGACTTCGCGCAATGTGAGTTCTTCTTTGAGCTTTGTGAAATGATCGCGACACTCTGCGCAGAGATGGTCGGAGATGCGCGGCAGACTGGCGATGATTTCCTGTTCGTTTGATACCTTTGAGTCCAGGACGCGCAGCGGATTAGTTTCGATGCGGCGCTGGCTGTCCGGTCCAAGCTGATCCTTCACCTTGCGCAGCTCCGCACGCAGCAATTCAACATATTGCGGGCGACAATTGTTGTCGCCAATCGAATTGATGTAAAGGGTCGTGCGCGTCAAACCGACTCGCTGGAAAAACGTCATCATCATTTCCAGTACTTCTGCGTCGATCGCAGGCGCGTCCGACTGGCCCAGGACTTCGGCATTAATCTGGTAGAACTGCCGGTAACGGCCCTTCTGCGGACGCTCACGCCGGAACATCGGCCCCATACAATACAGCTTCACATTGCCTGGCAACGCTTGCATGTTGTGTTCGATGTAGGCGCGCATGGTGCTCGCCGTCGCTTCCGGGCGCAAGGATACCTGTTCACCGAGCGCGGGCTGATCTTCTTCGGCTTTCGCCGCGCTCTGAAATCCTTCTGAAAGACGAAACGTGAACATTTCTTTTGACACGATATCTGTGTCTGCGCCTACCGAACGGGCGAATAAATCTGTCTGCTCAAAGATCGGCAGACGGATTTCGCGGAAATTGTAGGATTCAAAGACTTCGCGGGCTTTTTGCTCGAACCAATTCCATAACGCTGAATCGGGCGGGAGGATGTCGCGGGTGCCTTTGATTGCGCGGTATTGTTTTCGCTCGGTCATAGCGCCAGTGGCCAAGGTCTACACTGGGAATAGCTGGCGTCCCAATTTCCTTTCCTAGACCTGGCCACAGCCTTTGTCATCAGCGGGCTTCGGTGCGGTATGTCTCTTTATATTCGACATAGCGCTGCGCGTAGGCGTCAATCGATTCGAGATCCTCCGCGGCAAGTCTGCGGCGCAGCTTGGCTGGCTGGCCCATCATTAAGCTATGAGGCGCGACAATCGTGCGCTCGGGCACTAGAGTTCCCGCGGCGATGATCGAGCCGGTGCCTATTACCGCGCCATTCAGAATGATGCTGCCCATGCCGATCAGACAGCGCGACTCGATAGTGCAGCCGTGTAGGGTGACGCTGTGGCCGACAGTAACATCATCACCCAGCACTAGTGGGTTGGTATCGCGCATGACGTGCAGCACGGAACCGTCTTGAATATTGGTGCGTGCTCCAATGCGGATGTAATGAACGTCACCACGGATCACAGCGCAGGGCCATACACTGGAATCTTCGCCGATCACAACGTCGCCAATAATGACGGATTGCGGGTCGATGTAGGCGCTCGACGCGATCTGCGGCTTAGTCCCGCGGTAGGTCCGAATCAAAGCCAGACTCCTGCACGGGTGTTGCGTTGCGCCGCGATCACAGAATCTGCACCACCGGGGCTCCGGCAGAGGAATTCACTACCTCAAGTCGCGCGGCGACGTTTCGCGCCACCGCGTACACGCTCTTGCTGCCCGGTGCGTCTTCGCCATGTGACGCGACCGGCTTTCCGGTGTCGCCACCGATGCGAATTTGCGGGTCGATCTCAATCTCACCTAGAAATGGCACTCCGAATGTCTTAGCCATGTGCTGACCTTCGCCGTGACCGAACACGTCGATACGCCCGTTGCAATGGGGGCAATTGAAGTAGCTCATGTTCTCAACCACGCCTAGGATTTCGACGTTCACCTGCCGAAACATTTCGATGGCCTTGCGCACGTCTGCCAGAGCCACTATCGACGGCGTGGTCACCACCACTGCGCCCGTCACTGAGACGCTTTGAATTAGGGAGAGCTGCACATCGCCCGTACCCGGAGGCAAATCGATGATGAGATAATCAAGCGTGCCCCACTGCACGCTGCGCAGGAATTGTTGCATCACGCTGTGCAACATGGGGCCGCGCCAAACCAGAGGTTTGTCGCCAGGGTTTAGCAGGCCCATCGAAATCATTTTTACACCGTAAGCTTCGACGGGGATGATGGTTTTTTCATCTACAGCTCGCGGCTGTTCATTCGTCCCTAGCATTACCGGCACGTTGGGCCCGTATACATCCGCATCAAGCAGGCCAACCGTCGAGCCGAGACGCTTAAGAGCAATGGCCAAATTTACTGCCACCGTCGTCTTCCCAACTCCCCCTTTTCCGCTAGCGACGGCAACTAGGTTCTTCACCCCAGCGATGGGGGCTTTTTTGTCGACAGCAGGTCCGTGTCCAGGTCCAAGAGGCATGTCAAATCCTTTCGGCTCGGCGAAGCTGCACGTCAGACTTCGAGCCGCAGTCCACCGTAAATCATAGACTGCCCGACGCCTTGCGGCAAGGTAACTGCAACTTATCACAATTGCGAATGCCAGTAGTTGCGTGAAGCATGGTAAAAACCTTAGATTCCCTTGGGCCAATTACCGGATTTGGGATTTTTTGATTTTTCGCGGATCAGCCGCCAGGGAGAAAGACGGTGATAAACGGAGTACACGCGCTCTTCTATGCTCAGGATGCAGAAAATGTTCGCGCTTTTTTTAAAGACGTGCTCAAGCTGAATTCGGTGGACGCGGGGCACGGATGGCTAATTTTCGCGCTACCGCCAGCCGAATTGGCGATTCATCCTACCGGCGAGTTACCGCATCACGAGCTGTATTTGATGTGCGAAGACATCCAAAAAACGATGGACGAATTGAAGGCCAAGCACGTGGAGTTCGCGCGTCCGGCGAAAGAACAAGATTGGGGTTGGGTTACCGCGATTAAAATTCCCGGCGGCGGCGAAATGGGGCTTTACCAGCCGAAGCATCCGACTGCGCTGAAGCTGAGTCATTAATTGCTGAATAGGTTTCTATAGACTCGCGCTGCGGCGCGAAAAATGTCGATGAATTCATCGCCGATAGCCCTTTTTGAGGAGACCAGCAGAAACAGCGCTTTGAGCTGTTCTTTGCAGGAAATCTCGTAAGCAGTTACAATATTAAAGAGGGAGATGCGCGAACCTCGCAGCCGTCATACCTGCAGGTCGAGATTCCCTATTCACGGGAGATGCAACCACGTTCGTGCCCTTTTCACGGGCCGCGTGCGTCTAATCTTAAAATATGGACGTTGAGAAGGTCATAAATAGCGTCGTTGCCCGCTTCATTGGGACTAAGCACGAGCGCGACGTCAAGGTTTTGCAACCGCTGGTCGAGGCGATCAATACGCTCGAGCCGGAAATGCGGCAACTTTCCGACGCCCAGTTTTCTGCGAAGACCCCGGAGCTGAAAGCCGAAGTACAGGCCGCCCTTGAAGATCTGGAGCGCGATGACCCAAATTATAAGCAGCGGCTGCAGGAGGCCTTGGAGCCTTTTCTGGTGCCGGCATTTGCCATTGCGCGAGAAGCAGGACGCCGCACCATCGGCATGCGCCATTTTGATGTGCAACTGATAGGCGGCGCGGTGCTGCATCAAGGCAAAATTTCGGAAATGAAGACGGGTGAAGGCAAGACACTCGTTGCGACCTTGCCCGCTTACTTGAACGCACTCACCGGCAAGGGCGTGCATATCGTCACGGTGAACGATTATCTGGCTCGTCGCGACGCGGAGTGGATGGGTCCGATCTACAAAATGCTGGGTCTTTCGGTCGGTGTTATCGTTCACGACCTGGACGATGTGCAACGACGCGCCGCGTACGCCGCAGATATCACCTACGGCACCAACAACGAGTTCGGCTTCGACTATCTGCGCGATAACATGAAGTACGATCTGGCGCAATGTGTACAGCGCGGACATCACTTCGCAATCGTCGATGAAGTTGACTCCATTTTGATCGACGAAGCGCGCACGCCGCTGATTATTTCCGGACCTGCCGAGGAATCGACCGATAAGTATTACCGCATCGATAAAGTCATTCCCAAGCTGATCCTGGATATTGATTACACGCTGGATGAAAAGCATCGCACTGCGACGCTTACCGAAGAGGGTGTTTCGAAGTGCGAGCAGCTTCTGAACCTGGGTAATCTTTACGATCCCGCGCACATGGAAATTATTCATCACGTATATCAAGGGCTGCGCGCGCACACATTGTTTCAGAAAGACGTGGATTACGTGGTGAAAGACGGCGAGGTTGTGATCGTCGACGAATTCACTGGACGACAGATGCCTGGCCGCCGCTGGTCCGATGGCTTGCATCAGGCGGTGGAAGCCAAGGAAGGCGTAAAGATCGAACGCGAGAACCAGACGCTGGCGACGATCACTTTTCAGAATTATTTTCGCATGTATAAGAAGCTATCCGGCATGACCGGAACCGCCGACACGGAAGCCCCGGAATTCGACAAGATTTACAAACTCGAAGTCGTTGCGATCCCAACGAACAAAAACCTTATTCGCATCGAAAATTCCGACGTTGTCTATCGCACCGAAGCGGAAAAATTTGAAGCGGCCGTGAACGGCATACTTCAAGAAGATGGCACTCGAGCGGGCGGCGTGCGGCAGTACTACGAGAGCGGGCAGCCTGTACTGGTCGGCAGTATCTCGATCGAAAAGTCGGAAAAGATCGCGGCTCATTTGAAGAAAGCTGGCATCCCCCATCAGGTTTTGAATGCCAAACAGCACGAGCGCGAAGCCATTATCATTTCGCAAGCAGGACGCAAAGGCTCGGTGACTGTTTCGACAAACATGGCGGGCCGAGGCACGGATATTCTGCTGGGGGGCAACCCCGAGGCGATGACCCGCGATTATTGCCTGAAAAACAAACTGGCGCTTCCCTACGCGCCTGCAAGCTCGGTGATCGGGGCATTGCCTGGTACGGAGACTCCCGCGCAGGCGGACGCAGCCACTACCGCAGCCAGCGGCGGTGCAGAGGCGCCTTCAAACGGCGGAAGCAGCCCTGCTATGGTGCTTTTCCAAATCGAGGGCAAGATTTTCCAGGTTCCACTGGAGCAGTGGAAGCCGATCTACGATCAATTTGCCGAACGGTGCAGGACGGAACATGACGAAGTGGTCGCTATGGGTGGCTTGCACATCCTCGGGACCGAACGCCATGAGGCGCGCCGCATTGATAATCAATTGCGCGGCCGCGCGGGACGTCAAGGCGACCCCGGATCTTCGCGATTCTTCCTGTCACTCGAAGACGATTTACTGCGCATTTTCGGCGGCGAGCGCGTAAAAAACCTGATGTTCCGCCTGGGAATGACGGAAGGCGTTCCTATCGAATCGCGATTGATCAGCAGACGCATTGAGAACGCGCAGAAGGCCGTGGAAGCGCAGAACTTCGAAGCGCGCAAGCATTTGCTGGAATATGACGATGTAATGAACAAGCAGCGCGAGACGATTTACAACTTGCGCCGCTCGTTTCTGGAAGGGCGCGACCAGAAAGAATTCGTGCTGGAGCGCGCCGACGCCATCGCGAACGAACTCGTGGAAACCTATTGTCCGCGCGAGCAACATCCTGACCAGTGGAATATCACGCAATTCTCCAATGAAGTTTTGAATCAGTTTGGCTTTGACCCGAAAGCCGTGGGCATGGATTTCGCCACCCTCAACCATGAAACTGTCGGCGAAGTGTTGATTGAAAAAGTTCGTGCCCGCTATGAAGAGAAGGAACAGATGTTTGGCGCGCAGACGCTGCGTTGGCTGGAGCGCCACATTTTGCTGGATGTGGTCGACGGACAGTGGAAAGACCACCTCCTGACGCTGGACCACTTGAAGGAAGGCATTGGGCTGCGCGGGTACGGGCAGAAAGATCCGCTTGTCGAATTCAAGAAGGAAGCATTCATTCTTTTCGACGATTTGATGAATCGCATTGATACTGAAGCAGTGCGCTTTCTGTTTTTGGTGCGGCCTGCGGAACAACCTGCTACGGCGACAGCCTCTGGGCCCAGCGCGATTTCGACCACGACCACGCAAAGGCCCGCGACACCGCGAGGCCTTTCGCAGTTCTCGCCTGAGGAAATTGAGCGCAAGCAAAGGCGCCAGCAACAGCAGATGCAATTTCAGGCGGGTTCGGCTCCTGTTGAGGCTCCGAAACCAGTGCGCGCCGCGGCTAAAGTCGGCCGCAACGATCCGTGCCCTTGCGGTTCCGGCAAGAAATACAAGAAGTGCCACGGCGAAGCGGCCTGAGGCCAGAATCGACGCTTCTCACAATTCTGGCTATCAGCAGCGCTGCACCCTCGAACCAGACGTTCTCGTCTCGTCTTTTAATGCACCCGAGCAGACAGAATATGCTCCAGTGCTCGCGATCCAACCCACTTAGGCAAGCGTGAGTAGGACCTCATCCAATTTCGCCACGCCTTTCTAAAAAACTGAACTTTTCGCATGGTCATTGCGTATCTCCTGCTTGAGGCCCGCCCTAATTCATATTGGAGGATCGAAGATGAAAACTCGTGCGCATGTGCGCCTTGCTACGCTTGTCATAAGCCTGCTGTTCGTTACGTCGCTGGCTCCAGTATCGGCAATAGCTAGCGAAGATGGCCATTTCGAACGAACGATAAGCGTCACAGGCCCAGTAGATTTGGACGTCGAAACGGTCTCCGGCGATATCACCGCGCACGTCGGCGATTCCGCAAAGGTGGAGATTCACGGTCGTATTCATCCTAGTCATGGGTGGTTTAATGGCGACGTGCAGCAACGTATCCACGATATCGAAACGAATCCGCCCATCGAGCAGAGCGGCAACACAATTCGGGTGGGCCACATTGAGAACCACGACTGGAAGAATGGGATTTCGATCAGTTACGATCTCATTGTTCCGGCACAAACGAAGCTGCGCTCAGAATCCGGCTCTGGCGATCAAACCGTCGACGGCATCGCTGGCCCGTTGGACTCAAACAGCGGATCAGGCAATGTGAAGCTTTCAAATATCGGGAATGAAACTTACGCACGAACCGGGTCGGGAAGCATCGAACTTAATTCGATTCACGGAAACGCTCGCGCCACAGCGGGCAGCGGCGGTATTCGTGCTATCGGCATTAATGGTGGCCTGACGGCTTCCAGCGGCAGCGGAAATGTGGAACTCGAACAGACCGCTGCTGGCGAGGTGGAAATCGGAACAGGCTCAGGCGATGTACAAATCAAGGGTGCGACGGGCGCGGTTAAAATCCAAACGGGAAGCGGCAAGATCGTTGCGCAGGGCAACCCCACTGCCGATTGGCAACTCCGCTCGGGTTCCGGAAATGTGACGGTCGAGCTTCCTCAGCAGGCCGCGTTCAACCTTGTAGCGCGCAGCAGTTCCGGTAACATTGACACCACACGCGAGATCGCCGTGCAAGGCAGGTTGAGTCCGAGAGAGCTACAGGGAACAGTCGGAGGCGGTGGCCCTACGGTAGCACTCAGCACCAGCTCAGGAAGCATCGACATCCGGTAGAAGAAATGCCGCTGACGAAAGATATCTTGCCCACGCATACGCTTTTTGCTCCTGATCGCGAAATTTGCAAAAGGCGGCGATTAGCCTATTTTTGCGCGCTGCTCTTTACAAATTCTTGGGAATTACAATTCTTGTAACCTAAGTAACTTGCATCTGAAAAACGTGTGAGGTACTCTCTCCCCCGAATCGGGGTGGTGACCACCCGACAATGAGGTGCTAGATGCAAGGCTCGGGACTCGCGAATTGTCAGCGTCCCGGATGCGCGAGACCGGCACCGTCGGCATTGGCAACCTCGCGGCTATGCCTCGATCATTTCCTCGATGAAGCCTTCGTCCGCACCGATAGTGCTTTCGCCAGCTGCCGTGAAGGTACACCCATCACTAAAGAAAGCCTGGAATGGCTTTTGTCCGATGCACTGGCTACGGTGAAAAATCTCGAGGAAAGCGCCGATCAGCCGCAACCCGAACAACGCGATCGCATGCTGGAACTGCTTCTAATTTTGGCCAATCTGCATGAATATGTAGCGCACCATTCTCTCCACGTCCAGCGCCCCGCTTAAATTTCTCCGCGATAAGTCGCACCATTTCCGAGCGCGCAAAGGGACCTTCGACGGCATCTCGGCGCCACTCGTGATGGCAGTCTTGAACCCGCTCCGGACGCTTGCCGTTAACGGCTACGGCATAGGCTTGCTTGCAAAATATGCTGAAGGCACTCAATCTTAAGATTCAGCATTTAATGCTGAACATGACCAGCGTGTCTGAAGAAGTTAAAGAACTCGATCCGTTCAAACCGGAAGAACCAACGATACCGGGCGTTTCCGGCAACCCGGCGCGGGCAAAACCTGCGCCGAGCCCGCCGAAAACGGCGTTGCCTCAATCTCCACCGCCTCCCAAACCAGGGCTGCTCGGCACACTTTCGCCACGAATTTGGCTCGCAATCGTCAGCGTTTCAATTCTACTCGTGTCGCTGGGAATCTATTCTAGAACGCATCCGGCTGCTTCCGACCCGGCCGAACCGGCTCCTGTCATCGCATCGACTGACTTGGAGCCAGAAAAACCGGCACTTGAAGCGCCAGTAATGCCCATGGGTCCGGGCCCGGTCGCGACTATTTCCGAGCTCGAAAAAACCTGGTCGTCGAAACGGTTTATGTTTCGCGCTCCGCTAACGGCCGAGGATATCCCTGCGATGGTTGTGAAACTTCCCGGCGGCATTTACTGGGGATTTTCGATGCGCGAGCCTTACGGGACTTGCGAGTTGCAGTATGTCAGCGACGTGCGCGTGCTGGCGTCTAATTTCCAGGTGGCCGCGACACATCCGATGCTCACTGACCCGTGCAGCCACGCGGTGTTCGATCTTACTCAATATGGCTCGGGGCCCAATGGCGTCATTCGCGGCGCTATAGTGAAGGGCGGAGCGATCCGGCCGCCTATCGCTATTGAAATTCAAGTGCGTGGCAAGGAAGTCGTAGCGACGCGCATCGAACGGCAATAAATGAACCTTCCGCATCGCAACGGCGAGACTACAGCGTTGACTGGATAGTTCCTATCCGCATACCCTCTGTAGAATTGTGGGAGCTTTAACCGGAGGGTTCACAATATGCCATCGTCTGCCTGGCGTGGATTTGTTTCGTTCGGTTTGGTGTCTTTTCCGGTTCGTCTGTATCCGGCGGCGCGACCCTCACGCGTCGGTCTCCACCAATTGCACAGCGTATGCCACACGCGGCTTCGCCAGCCGCTGTTCTGTCCGCACTGCGATCGCATGGTGGACCGTTCGGAAGTGATTAAAGGGTACGAGAACGAAGAGGGTCACTACGTCCTCATCACCAAGGAAGACATTCAGAAAATAACGCCCGATTCGGGCCGAGCCATGGAAATATTGGCTTTTGTAAACATGGCGGAGATCGATCCCCTATTTTTCGATTCGTCGTATTTTCTGGTTCCCGAAGAAGCCGGCAAGAAGGCGTATCAACTGCTGGTCAAGACGCTGGAAGATTCGCATAAGGTCGGCATCGCTAAACTAACAATGCATCAGCGGGAATATACGGTTTTTCTGCGACCGTACGACCACGGCATCGCTATCCACACCATGTATTTCGCGAACGAAATTCGCGAAGCGCCTGGCTACGGGAAGACGGAGGCTTTGAAGCTGTCGGCGGCCGAAATAAAACTTGCCGAGCAACTGGTGGAAAATTTATCGGAGGAATTTGATCTGAAGAAATATCACGATGAATTCGAAACAAGGTTGCGCGCTCTGATTGCCGCTAAGGAAAAGGGCCGCGAAGTGATACCGACTACGCATCCGAAGCGCGCGCCCGTGATCGATATGATGTCTGCGCTCAAAGCAAGCTTGGCGAAATCAGGAGCCGAGGCTCGGCGCCGGCCGATGACCGCTAAGGGAACTGCTTCGAGCGCGTCGCGTCCGAAGCGCGGAACACGACGGGCTGCGAGCTGAGATCCTGGAGCTGCCTCTCCTGCAATTGCCGCCGACAGCCACGTGCAGCCAGAGATGAAAATGCCACTGTCCCGGTGCTATCGACCGGGACAGTGGCGGCGTCGCCGAACATCTCGGCAACGGGAATTACTCGTCTGGATCGTTAGGATCCGATTTGTTCAACCGAACGTGCCACCATCACTGGCTGGCCCGTCGCCTGATCAACGATTACGAATCCAACTACTCGGATCAAGATAGCGGATGTCCCCTGCAATGCGGACAAGCCACTCAGGTTGATGAAGTTGGTGAAGTTGGTGGTCAGCACGGTCAACGGGGCTGGCAGCAACACACCAGCCGTCCAGCTGTCATTCAGCTGAAAGCTGCCTGCGTTGGCGTTCAGCACCGTAGTGCTGCCGGGAACCCATGTACCGGCTTGTCCCTGACGCTTCAGCACCACTCTATGAACCGTCAGCGTGTCGGTGCCATTTGAAGTTGCAAGTGCACCACCGATTGCCACGCGCTGGCCCGCTGCTAATTCTGAGTTGTTAAACAGCAGAGTGGTCAGTGTCAGGGTGATGTGCCCGATCATGTACCGTTCTGATCCATTCAAATCGAAGGTGTAAATCTGGCCGTCCGAGACTCCGTTCACCGCTGGCAACAATGTGCGCACGTACAATTCGGCCTGCGTTGCGGGACCGGTTGCAGGGCGCACGCTGGTTAGCAGACCCGCCATGTAAAAATTGTCCATCGAAACAACCTGGACTTCGGACGCATCGATGTTGTGGGTTACTGGATCCAGAGTGCCGGATACTTCAACAATCGTATTGGTGGTATACGAACTGATCGGCGTGCTGGGGTCATCGAAAATAGTGTCGGAGTTGGTCACGACCATCCATTGACGGCCCTTCGGCCCCTGAACGGTGAACGTATTTCCGCCGGTCACGCCAACAACGCCTGCCGGAAAATCGTCGATGGAAACCTGCGAATCAGTGGAATTGAGGAGGGCGACTTCAAAAACTGGATTGACCGTTCCGGTTACCTGGCCGTTCGAATCCGTCTGCAGCGACTGCCGCAGATCGAATTCCATGCGCAGGCCGAAGAGATCTGAATTGGATACAGTCACTGGCTGCGTGAAATTCACGGTTACGGAGGATTGCGTCAAGGTCCCATTAATGGTGCTGACTGCGGGAGGAGTGACGCCGGTGTTGATGTAGCCGATTACCGGCGAAGCAATTGTGATCGTCGCTGCGGTATATGTACCGGTCGGTACTGCCGTTAGATCGAGCAACTGATGTAAGCCGCTGAGCTGTGCGAAATCCAAGGTCTGAGGAGCCGAGAGAACGCTTACATTAGTGGTACCGTTGTTCAGCGTGATTCCGCTGACGGTCACTTCGCAGGAGACCACACTAGGAAGAGGGGCATCGGTTCCCACCGTGTAAATCGAGGCTTGATTCTGCGGTGCTGGCGTGCTGGTCGAGCCCCCTCCCCCGCCGCAACTTGAAAGCACCAGCGCTGCAAAAAGCGCTGCGAACGCACCTAGACTTTTAGGATTCCCCATTATTTTCTCCTTATCTCAGAACTGATCGTGTGCGGGGTCGGAGCCCCTTTTGCTGATGCAGGTGAAACCCAGGTGTCATCGAAAAGTTGCAAATATTTTGGGGCGAAAGTGCGCCGAAGACGTGAGCGAAAAGCGTTTACGCACTTGCACCCTCGACTCCGGTTGTTTACGATGAAATGCGCGGCACTCACGTCGCGAACATAAAGCGAATAAAAATGATCGGCGAAACGATCTCACACTATCGCATTCTGGAGCCGCTCGGCAGCGGAGGCATGGGGCAGGTTTTTCGCGCCGAAGACACGCGTCTGGGGCGCCAGGTTGCTGTGAAATTTCTGTCCGCGGAACTGGCTCGAGACCCTTCGTCGCTCGAAAGATTCCAACGTGAAGCGCGCGCAGCCTCGTCGCTGAACCATCCCGGCATTTGCACTATTTACGATGTTGGCGAGCATAGTGGCCAACCCTATCTAGTCATGGAAGTTCTCGAAGGCCAGACGCTGCGCGAACGTATCGGCACCCGCGCCCTGCCTATCGATTCCGTCCTTGAATTCGGCGCTCAAATCGCCGACGCGCTGGATGCCGCGCACAGCCGAGGCATCATTCACCGGGACATAAAACCTGCAAATATTTTTGTTACCGCGCGAGGCCAGGCAAAAATTCTGGATTTCGGTTTGGCGAAGCAGGCTGCGCGTCGTGTGGGTGAAGCGGTGGGCGCCGGAAATTCCGTCACGCAAGCGACGTCTGACCAAAACAATCTGTTGCTCACCAGCCCTGGTGCGGCGATCGGCACCATCGCCTATATGTCACCCGAGCAAGCCCGCGGCGAAGACCTCGACGCGCGTACCGACCTTTTCAGCCTTGGTGCCGTATTGTACGAAATGGCCACGGGCCAGACTGCTTTTCAAGGTCACACTTCCGCAGTGGTTTTCGATGCGATTCTGAATCGAACGCCTGTCTCACCTTCGTCCGTCAATCCCATTGTTCCGCCTAGGCTAGAAGAAATTATCGGCAAAACGCTGGAGAAAGATCCTGGCTATCGCTATCAAACCGCCGCCGAACTTCGCGGCGATTTAAAGCGATTGAGAAGGGACACAGATTCCGGACGCGTCGCGGGCGGATCGTCATCCACTTGGGCGGCAGCGGGTTCTTCGGGACCGCCATCTTCAGGGGTCGGCTCCGGCCGATCAGCCTTGCCGCAAATTACGCCCATCTCATCGTCAGGTGAGCCCGGACGCGGATTTATAGTTGAACCCGTGCGCCGAAAAACGCACATTGGCGTGTGGAGCGGGGTGGCGCTCCTGATCGTCGGCGCAATTCTGGCGATTACTTTCCATGATCGATTCGGTCATCACCATGAAGAATCCTCTTCGTTTTCACAGATGACAATCTCTCCGCTCACCTCGACTGGAAATATCCACTCAGCAACCATCTCGGCGGATGGCAAGTGGGTCGGTTACGTCGCCGACGAAAAAGGAAGTCACGGTATCTGGATTCGCCAACTCGCTACAGGAAGCACCGCTCAAGTGGAACTGGGATCGCCAGGCGAAATCGAAGGCCTCACTTTTTCCCCGGATGGAAATTATTTATATTTCGTTAAGCGCGATGAATCGGTTGGCGTGGGAACGCTTTTCCAAGCGCCTTCTTTGGGTGGAGCGCCGCGACAAATCAGCGCTGATGTTGATAGCCCGATCAGCTTTTCCCCCGATGGCAAGCGGTTCGTCTTTGTCAGGCAGGTCAGCAAGGCGAAAACGTCCAACTTAATGTTGGCCAATGCAGACGGCAGCGGAGAACAAGAGTTGGCGGTGTCGACGAACCCGGCCTACCTTTCCAGCGAGGGCCCGGCGTGGTCCCCCGATGGCAAACGAATCGCCGTCGCTGATAATCCCACTGGTGAGTACGATAAATATGCGATTCAAACCGTGGACCTCGATTCCAAAACCAAGAAACGTGTCGGTTCGCAAAACTGGATCAATCCTGACCAGTTGGTATGGCTTCCGGACGGATCGGCAATTCTCTTCAACGCGCGCGTGGCCAGAACATCGTTGAACGCGCAACTTTATGAACTAAGTTATCCGAACGCCGAAGTTCGTCGCATCACCAACGATCTGAATTTTTACAACGGAGACAGCATCACCTCGGATGGGTCGGCGCTCGCGACCGTTCAGGTGACCCTCACCGGCAACTTGTGGGTGGCGAATTTCGGCAGTTCCGCTTCTTTCTCTCCGCCGCGCGAAATTACCAGCGGCATCAGCCGCGCCGACGGCATTTCGGGAATCATTTGGACGCCGGGAGCCAAGCTCATTTACACGTATTACACATCAGGATCCATTCAACTCGCGACCGCCAATCCCGACGGCACGGATGTGCATGACGTCACATCCGGCGAAGTAACGCCCAACTGGCTTTCCAGCTGCGGAGATGGCAAGCATTTCGTCTTCAGCATGAGCCGCGGCCAGAATAGTAGCGCTGTGTGGCGTGCGGACATGGACGGGTCAAATCTCACACAGCTCAGCACCGGCAAAATATCGGCCATGCCAAATTGCTCATCGGACGGTAAGTTTGTGGTGTACATCGATGTTTCAGGGGGTACAACGCGCCTGATGAGAGTAGGAATCGAAGGCGGCAATCCAACGGAGATTGTCAAAGCGGAAATGTATCGTCCTGTGGTCTCGGCGGACGGTGCCTCCATAGCGGTCACCTACGAGCCAGATCCCAGTAAACGTGCCAAGCTGGCGGTGATCGGCATCAATGGCGACATTCACAGCGTCTATGATTTGACCGCAGAGGCTGTCACGGCACTCGGTGGCGATGGCGGGCAGAAGCTCGCGTGGACTAATGACGGCCGCGCGGTTCTGTATCCGTCCCTGAATGATGGAACTGTCACTCTATGGGCTCAACCCGTCGGCGCGCGAGGATCTGCGCCCGCGCCGGCGAAGCAGGTGATGAATTTAGGGCCGGATTTTCACTGGGGCGCTTATGCTTTATCTCCCGACGGCAAGCAAATCGTCTACGCTCACGGCCGCACCGTCACGGACGCCGTGCTGATTTCGCACTTTCACTAAACATTTCCTATCGGAGAGCGTTTGACAATTTCGCGTCGTGATGTGTTCAAGCACGCTTCCATCGCGCTCGGAGGCGCAGCGTCGCAGGCGGTATTGCTTGGCTCTGTAAAAGCGCAGCAAACTCCAACGCAATCGAAGCAGCCGCTCCCGCCCGCGTTCGATGCATTGAAGCCGCTCGGCAATCGCGTGAAGCCCATCCGAACTGAAGAATTTCAAGCGCGGGTCGCGCACGCGCAGCAATTGATGACCGACACCAAGCCGCGCTTCGAAGCTCTTTACGTCACGCCCGGGACAACGCTCGCCTATTACAGTGACATTCGTTGGTGGCCCAGCGAGCGCATCCTCGCATTGCTCATTCCGCGAGAAGGCAATCCTCTCCTCGTCGGACCGGCCTTTGAAGAAGGCCGCTTGCGCGAACAGATGCACTGGCCCATCGAGCTTCGCGTGTGGCAAGAAGAGGAGGATCCGTACGCCATCATTGGAAAATGGCTGAGGGAACGCGGCATTCGAACGGGACAGGTTGGCGTCGTGGAAACCACTCGGTACGATTTTTACGACGGACTCCGGCATGCGGCGACGTCACTGGACTACACAAGCGGCAATCTCATTACGCTCGGATGCCGCGCACAAAAAACCGAACACGAATTAGAGTTGATGCGCCTGGCCTGCTCCGCGACTTTCGACGTTTACAAGGCCACTTTCGCTTCCCTGCGAGAGGGCATGACCCAAACCGAGGTCGCCGATCTGGTGCTGCGAGGTTACGAGCGCATGGGCCTGGAAGGCGAAGCGTCGGTATTTTTCGGCCCTTCGTCCGCGCTTCCCCACGGATCGCGTGAAGAACAAATTCTTCGCGAAGGCGTCGGAGTCATGATCGACGACGGCACAAGTGTCGAGGGATATCAGTCGGACGTGACCCGCATGGGCCTACTGGGCAGGCCACCAGAAAAGCTTCAGCATGCGTTTGAAATCGTGCGCGCCGCACAAAATGCAGCCTTGGCTGCGGCGGTTACCGGGCGCGAATGCGGCTCGGTGGACGACGCCGCCCGCAAAGTAATAACCGGCGCTGGATTCGGTCCCGGTTACAAATACTTCTCGCATCGGCTAGGACATGGAATCGGCATGGACGGCCACGAAGCGCCATATCTAGTCCGCGGAAACCGCACGATTTTAAAACCTGGCATGACGTTTTCAAATGAGCCAGGAATTTACGTGGTAGGCGATTACGGCTTGCGCTGCGAGGACGATATGGTGATCTCGGTAACAGGCGAAGCGCAACTTCTGACGCGAGGCTTTCAACCGTCGCTGGAACTACCAATCGCTTGACCTACCGCCGGCTCGCTCTCAGGTACGAAGGGCGTCTCGCCGCGTCTTTTCACTCTACAGTTACACTGTAGCCCGCTTCTCCACCGAATCCTCTTCCTGCCCTACCGCCCCCGTTCCGTCAGCCCGTCTGGAGTGGCCCGCGCAATACTCCACAATCCGCGCTTCAGCCCAAAAGCGTTCCGCGCCGTCTTCGCGCGAAATAAACGCACAGTGCCCGCCATGTTCTGTCGCCAGCAAAGTCATATTCGGATTGTCTCGGATTTCGGCGCTCTGAAACGGCTCGAACGGCACGAATGGATCATCCTTCGCCGTAATGATCAAAGTCGGCACGCGAATCTTGGAGGCCACTCGCAAAGCGCTCGATTTCGCATAATAATCGCTGGCATTTTCAAAGCTGCAATAGCGCGCCGTAACCTCATCGTCAAATTTTCTTACGGTTCGAATTCTCCGAAACTCGGCAATCCCGTGCAGCGGATAAAGCTCGGGATAGAGGCTGGCCTTGTAGCGCATACGCCGTTTCAATCGAGTCACAAAATGGTGTTCGTACAGCAGGTTCTTCGGCGTAGAGAGTGCGTCAGCGCACGACGCCAGATCCAGCGCAGGATTCACGGCCACTACACCTCGCAACTCAGCCGGAGCACGTCCAGCCATATCTCCCGCCATTTTCAAGACGAGATTCCCGCCCATCGAAAAGCCCGCGGCGTAAATCTCGCCTAATCCGTCCCGCTCGATCAATTCATTCACCACGGCGTCAATATCACAGCTCAAACCGGAGTGATAAAGCGTCGAACTCAACCGCTCGGTCCCGCCGCAGTTACGCTGATTCAAACGCACCACATTGAATCCCGCAACCCACGCCTTCTCGCCTGTCCCACGCATGTAACCGGATTCGCACGAACCTTCCAGCCCGTGGAGCAACACCAGGGTAGGATGTTCGCGCGGATTCAATTGCCAATGGCACTCACCGCGCACCTGCGTCCCCGGTTCGGTGTCGAATAACCGCGGCATGCTCTTGCTCAACTGGGGAACGGGCCGCGGCCAGTAATTGGCCGCGATAGTCATCGCGTGAGCGTTACGTAACATGCCGTGCGGAACGAACTCTTTCACACTAACAGTCTAGTTAGTCGGAGGACCGACAGCAACACCGGTCTTGGGCCGATTCACAATATTAGATCGGTGCACTTCCAGCCAAAGACTCCAATCGTCGAACTTGAATCCACACATGTAAAGTGGTAACGGAATTTGAAATTTGAGCAATAACAAATCCCTCTCGTCCTCTCAACTTGATTTCATTCGCGAATGCACATAAAATGAAATTTCCATAATGAAGGTGTGCTGCTACAACTGAATCTTCCTACGCCCAGCGCTTCATGCTGGGCTTTGTTGTTTTCATAAGGGAGTTCTCGCAATTACAGGAGAAAAGATGATGCAAGGGCCCATCCCCGAGGGGCTGACGTTCGACGACGTACTGCTCCTGCCGGGGAAATCGTCAATTCTGCCCCAGCAGGCGGACACGCGCACATGCCTTTCGCGCAAAATCTCTCTGGAAATTCCCATCGTAGCGGCCGCCATGGATACGGTTACGGACGCACGCCTGGCTATAGCAATCGCCCGCCAAGGCGGCATCGGCTTTATCCATCGCAATATGACCATCGATCGCCAAGCCGAAGAAGTAGACCGCGTCAAGCGCTCCGAAAGCGGCATGATCGTCGACCCCGTCACTATCTCGCCCGAGCTTTCGGTGCGTCAGGCGCTCGACATTATGAACAAATACAAGGTGTCGGGGCTGCCGGTAACGCGCGGTTCGCGTCTGGTCGGCATCTTGACCAACCGCGATTTACGCTTCGAACGCAATCTCGATCAGCCCGTCAGCGCCGTGATGACCAAGGACAATCTGGTTACCGTAGCCGTTGGCACCACTCTGGAAGAATCCGAACGCATTCTGCAGCGTCACCGTATCGAGAAATTACTGGTAGTAGACGGGGATTTCAACCTTAAGGGTCTTATCACGGTAAAAGACATTCAGAAGAAAATCGAATTCCCAAACGCGACCAAGGACGATCACGGCCGCTTGCGTGTCGGCGCGGCAATCGGGGCAACCGGCGATTTCCTGGAGCGCGCTCAGGAAATGGCGCGCGAGAAAGTGGATGTGCTGGCCATAGATACAGCCCACGGCCACAGCACGCGTGTAATGGACGCCATTCGCGCGGTGAAGCAAAAATTCCCCGAAATCCAGGTGGTGGCGGGAAATGTGGCGACGGCCGAAGGCGCGCGAGATTTGATTTCTCTTGGCATTGACGGCTTGAAAATCGGTATCGGCCCTGGATCGATCTGCACTACGCGAGTGGTCACGGGCGCCGGCGTGCCTCAGATCACCGCAATCATGGAAGTCTCTCAGGCGGCAAAAGGCAGCGGTGTCCCGCTAATCGCGGACGGCGGCATAAAATTTTCCGGCGATATCACCAAGGCAATCGCAGCGGGAGCCAATTCCGTGATGATAGGCGGCCTCTTCGCCGGCACCGAGGAATCGCCCGGCGAAACAATTTTGTACCAGGGTCGCACATTCAAATCCTATCGCGGCATGGGATCGCTCGGCGCCATGGAAGCGGGCTCCGCGGATCGTTATTCGCAAGAGTGCGCTCCACGCGGCAAATCTGTTCCGGAAGGCATCGAGGGCCAAGTACCGTACAAAGGACCCTTGGCTGGCCTGGTGGACCAGCTGGTTGGCGGCCTTCGCAGCGGTATGGGTTATTGTGGCGCGGCGAATCTCACCGAGCTTCACGAACGAAGTAAGTTCATTCGCATCTCGGCGGCGGGGCTACGGGAAAGTCACGTTCACGACGTGATCATCACCCGCGAAGCGCCGAATTATCGGCTGGAATAGGCGTGCCTTCTTGAGCCCCGGCCTCACATTAATGTGTCTTCACGCCCGGTGGACCCGCTAGGAATGCGATGGCTCAAATATTGGTGGCCTGCTCTTATTTGGGCGGTCATAGTTTCGGGCTTTTCTACCGGCCTTTTTACCTCCGAAAACACCGGTAGCATTATCATCCCTGTATTGCACTTCTTTCTGGCCCACGCGTCGCCGGAGACTCTTCAATTCCTGCACCACATAATCCGCAAATGCGGACACCTGACCGAGTATTGCATCCTGAGCTTGCTGATTCTGCGTGGCATTCGCGGTGGCAGAAGGGAAATGCATTTGCGATGGGCGCTGCTGACGATTCTAGTCGTCGCAGGATATGCGTCGCTGGATGAGTTCCACCAATCGTTTGTCCCGGGCCGCACGGCAGCCGTCGGCGACGTGCTGATCGATACCTGCGGCGGCGCGATGGGCCAGATTATCGCGTGGCTATGGCTATTTTTTCGTAAAGATCGAGAGACACGAAACCGAGATAAGCTTGCAGCCGTCTCTAATTCGGCTGAGACGCCTTAATCCAACAGCATCCGAAAGGAAATGCCTATGTCGCGCCGCGCGCCGTGTTTGCCTCTGCTTCTCGCCGCTATTTATGTGGCCGCTTTTCCATTCGTAACGTCCGCCGCCAGCCCAATCGCTTATGAATTGAAGTTCGAGCGGCCACAATCGCATCTGCTCGACGTGACTGTCCACGCCGACTCGCTCTCCGGCCCATCCGTGGATTTCGCCATGCCGGATTGGGCTCCTGGTTCGTATTACATCGAAAATTATGCTGCGAATGTGCAACATTTTCGCGCCCGCGACGCGGGTGGTCATGAACTTGGCTGGCGAAAAACGGACAGCCAGACCTGGAGGATCGAGTTAGCCGGAGCCACAGCTGTAACGGTCGAATATCAAGTTTTCGCAAACACCATGCAGAATAATGTCGCGCAATATAACGAGCGCCACGCGTTTATCGGCGGACCCTCGCTGTGGATGTATCTCGTTGGCGGGAAAGACCGGCCGACTACTCTTTCCATCGCGGTCCCCAGCGCCTGGCGCGTGGCGACGGGGATGGAACACACTTCTGACCGCATCTTTCACGCAGTAAATTACGACACGTTCGCCGATTGCCCGCTGGAAATTTCAGACTTCGCTGAAAAAGACTTTGAAGTGCTGGGCACGAAATATCACGTGATCGTTCATGACGCGATGGGCAAAAAGGATTTCACGAAGTTCGTTGGCGATTTGCAGAAAACCGTTGCCGAAATTGTTCCGATGTTCCAACCCGTAGCGGCTGGAAACGTCAATCAAGCCGCGCCTTTTGCCGATTATTATTTCATCTTTCACGTTTGGCCGAAAAGTGGTGGCGGCCTCGAACATCTCGATTCCACGCAGATCGATTTTTCCGTCGATTGGGACTCGACGGCGCAAGCTCGGCTCCTCGACAATCAATACAGTCTGAAGCTCTTTGTCGCGGCTCACGAATTTTTTCACGCGTGGAACGTGAAACGCCTGCGGCCGCGTCCGCTGGGCCCCTTCGACTATACGCAGATGGTACACACTCCGTCGCTTTGGATTTCGGAGGGTTTGACGAGCTATTACGGGGAATTGGCGCTGGTCCACGCGGGCCTTATCACGTCACAGCAATACCTGGACGAGATAGGCCGCCTGATCACCAAATTTGAACGGGAGCCCGGACGTTCAGAACGCAGCATCGAAGACACCAGCTGGGACACATGGTTCCCGCGCATGGGCTCTGCGCAGCAAGCCAACAATTTGGCGAACACCTGGTATTCCTATTACGACGGCGGGCAGGTGATGGGACACATCCTGGATTTCGCAATCCGTCAGGACACCAAGAATCAAAAATCGCTCGACGATTGGATGCGGCTGCTTTATTCGCGTTATGCGCTGCCGAAACCCGGTTTCGAGCCGGATGACGCCATTAAAGCTGCCTCCGAAATTGCCGGCACAGACGTGAGCGATATTTTCAGTAAATATATTTCAGGCAAGGAGCCGATCCCTTACGTGCAATATTTTGCTTACGCAGGAATCACAGTCGATAAGAAATTGGACCCGGACAAATCCTGGTCGGGGATTGACACCGCAAAGGACGACGACGGTCACGCCAAAATTCACAACATCACTCCGGGCAGCCCCGCCGAAAGTGCCGGCTTGGATCGTGACGACGTCATCTACGCGCTCGATAGCCGCGCTCTTGACTCCGACGCATTCGATAAGGAGATTGCGGCACACAAACCGGGCGATACGGTTCGGATCACTCTGCTGCGTTTAGGCGAGTTTAAGGACTTTCCAGTAACGCTTGTGGCCGACCCGTATCTGACGTATTCACTGAAGACGATGGAACACCCGACTGACGAGCAGAATGCGATCTACAATTCCTGGCTGGGAATCAAGCAGTAGCGAAACGCAAGATGCCATGTGATGGGACGCCGCACGATTCTGAAGAATTCATCAGGGAGCGCTGTGGCCAGCACATTGCAGAACCCCAAGATATGCGCGCCAAGGGCCGACGGCATCGCGATACTGGAAGGCCATAATTCTTGAGATTTGATGCAAGTGCGTCAAGTCATGCGCTGCCCAAGTGGCAAGCAACTCCGACAATGTCACTACTCCGAGGGCCGGGTGCTTCCCCCGCCGTTCGAAGTCCTCTGGCCGCAGATTAAAGGCACGTAGATCGTCCAGGTTTTCCGCTCGCAAACGCGCGAATTCACTGAGCAGTTCATCCAGCGACTTGCCTCCAATCTCCTGTTCGTGTCCCATGCGGTCGAATTTTTCAAATGGCTCACTCTCGCCGGATTGCATGATCCTCTTTACTCGCTGCATCCAATCGGTGCGTTCGCCATGAATCAAGTGGCCGACTACGTCGAAAACGCTCCAGGTGTTTTCACCTTCGTTGTGTCCAGTCCAAGCCTCCGGTAGATCGCGTAGAAGCGCATCGAGAGCAGCCGGAGTGCGGACCAGCAGCGACATCGTATTATTCAGATTTTGTACCATGAGCGCCTCGATTCACGGACAAGGCTAAGAGGCTCGATTGTATCCGTTCTGATGATTCGAATGTGACACGACGGTCGCCGTTAGGAGCGCATTCGAGTCCACTCAAAAAAAAGAGCCCACGTTGAAGAATCGACGCGGGCTTTGTAAAACACTTTCCAAAGCTGGTCTATTTTGCCGCGACCGCCTCTTTTTCTTCTTTTGGCGTTTCCACTTCCTGCTTCCGGCGCGACTTCTTGTCTTTTTTCTTCAGTTCGGAGCCGATGAACTCAATAATCGCGAGGTCCGCTCCATCGCCGAGCCGCCAGCCGGCGCGAATGATCCGCGTGTAGCCGCCGGGACGATCGGCAAAGCGGGGCGCGAGGTCGGTAAAGAGTTTTTCAGTAGCACCCGGCGTCATCAGGAACGAAGCCGCCTGACGGCGCGCGTGCAACGAATCACGCTTTCCCAAGGTAATCATCTTCTCCGCCAAACGCCGCGTGGCCTTAGCGCGAAGAATCGTGGTGTGGATGCGTTCTTTTTCGATGAGGTTCGTCACCAGGGCGCGCAGCACGGCGCGACGATGCGCCGGCTGCTTCCCCAGTTTTGAGCCTGATTTAAGGTGTCTCATAGTTTTGCGTGCCTTGGCTAGCATTCACGCAGGCGCTTGAGCCCGCGCGACTACATAGCCGTTGCGTCCCCCTCGGCAGGCGGAGGCGCGGTCTGGCTCGGCAGCGGCGGCCAGATGATGCGGCCGTGCTCGTCGAACTTCATGCCCAGGCTCAAGCCCATCTTGTGGAGAATGTCCCTGATTTCATTCAGCGACTTGCGCCCGAAATTTTTTGTCTTCAGCATTTCGGATTCAGTCTTCTGCACCAGTTCGCGCAGGTTCTGAATGTTGGCGTTCTTCAAACAGTTATACGAGCGCACCGAAAGTTCCAGCTCTTCCACGGACCGGTCCAGATACTCGAGGCGCGGGTCGCTGTAATTTTCGATCACTTCTTCTGGCAGATCGGGCGTCTCTTCGAAGTTGATGAAGATGCTCATGTGATCCTTCACCAGCTTCGACGCCAGGCCGATAGCATCCTGCGGGGTGATAGCGGCATTGGTCCAGACTTCGAGAGTGAGCTTTTCGTAGTCCGTCATCTGTCCCAAACGAGCCGCTTCCACCGCATAATTCACTTTGCGCACCGGCGAGTGCACTGAATCGATCGGAATATACCCGATCGGCAGGTCCTCGTCGAAATTGCGGTCTGCAGCCACATAACCGCGGCCGTTCTTCACGCGCAATTCGAGTTCGAACTTACCGCCTTCGCTGACGGTCGCAATGTAAACGTTCTTGTCCAGCACGGCGATATCCGCATCTTCTTCGATTTTCGCAGACGTCACCGGCCCCGGCGTGTCCACCACCAGCGTAATCGTCTTCGGCTGGTCTGTATTCAGCTTCAAGGGAACCTGCTTCAGATTCAGAATAATGTCCGTCGCGTCTTCTACCACGCCCGGAATCGGTGAAAATTCGTGCAGCACGCCTTCAATCTTCACCGCGGTAATCGCCGCGCCTTCAATCGAGCTCAGCAACGCGCGCCGCAGCGAATTCCCTACCGTGGTTCCCCAACCGCGCTCAAATGGCTGTGCTGAAAACTTCCCGAATTTGTCCGTAAGTGTTTCTGGTTCTGCTGCCAATCGCTTTGGTTTCTGGAAGCCCTTCCACATCTCGACATTCCTCCCGGCCCGCCCGCAGCGGACCCACAAAACTTATTAACGTTGATAATTTTCTGAAACTACTTCGAGTAAAGCTCGACGATGAGCTGTTCGTTCATCGGCGGCGTCTGCACGTCTTCGCGACGCGGCAGCGCCACAACGCGCGCCTTGAAATTCGCCGCATCGATATCGAGCCACGGAGCCACGCCCTGGCTCTTCGCCAGATTCCGCGCCTCAAGAATCATCGCGTTCTCGTGCATGTTGTCCTTCAGTGTAATATCGTCGCCCACATTCACCAGGTAACTGGGAATATTTACCTTCTGCCCCTTGATGCGAATGTGCCCGTGTAACACCAGTTGGCGTGCCTGCGCGCGCGAGCCTCCCAGGCCCATGCGGTAGATGACGTTATCGAGACGGCGCTCGAGCATTACCACGAGGTTCGAGCCTGTCGGTCCCTTGGTCCGCACCGCTTTCTCGAAATAGTTACGGAATTGACGTTCGAGCAGGCCGTAAGTGCGCTTCACCTTCTGCTTTTCGCGCAACTGTACTCCATAGCCCACCATCTTTGCCCGCCGGGCTTGCCCGTGCTGCCCGGGAACGAAATTGCGCTTTTCAATCGCGCACTTTTCTGTAAAACACCGCAGGCCTTTCAAGAAAAGCTTTTGCCCTTCTCTCCGGCACAGGCGGCAAACTGCTTCACGATGTCTTGCCAAGTCCTTCTCTCCTTTATTTCAGCTCCGAAACTTTTGCGGCGCTCGCCGCTCGTTATACGCGGCGGCGCTTGGGCGGACGGCAGCCGTTGTGCGGCACCGGCGTCACGTCCTTGATCGCATTAATGTGCAAGCCCGAAGAAGCCAGCGCGCGCACAGCTGATTCGCGCCCCGCGCCCGGCCCCTTCACTCGTACTTCCACTGATTTCATCCCATATTGATCGCGCGCCACACCCGCCGCAGTCGCCGCAGCTTGCTGCGCCGCGTACGGCGTCCCTTTGCGCGAACCTTTGAAACCCACCGAACCCGCCGACGACCAGCTCACCGCGCGTCCGTCCGGATCGGTCAGCGTCACGATGGTATTGTTGAAAGTTGCCTGGATGCATACCACGCCATGCGGCACCACGCGCTTCTCCCTCTTCTTCCGAAATTCCTTCTTGCGCTTGGAGGTTTTCGCCCCCGCTGCGGGTGCTCCACCCGATGCTGCCGCTGCGTCTTTGGGTTCTTTTGCCACGCTCGTCTCTCTCCTGTGATTCTTACGCCTTCAATCCGTTGCGTTACCGATCCTACTTGCGGGGCGCAATCTTCTTAGCCGCCACGGCGCCCTTCCGCGGCCCTTTTCGCGTTCGCGCATTGGTGTGCGTGCGTTGGCCGCGCACCGGAAGGTTGCGACGGTGACGCAGCCCGCGGTACGCCTGAATTTCAATCAGGCGTCGGATGTTCATCTGCGTTTCTTTGCGCAGATCGCCCTCGATGCCGCCTTCGGATTCGATCGCAGCGCGCAGGTGCGTCACTTCGTCTTCCGTCAGGTCCTTGATCTTCTTGGTGGCATCAACCTTGGCTTTCTCCGCTAGCGATCTCGCGCGCTGCTGACCGATACCGTAAATCGAAGTCAATCCAATCCAGAGCCGCTTATTCGGCGGCAAATCCACACCTGCGATACGAGCCATAAAGTTTTCCCCTTACCCCTGACGCTGGCGGTGCTTAGCGTTCGAACAGATCACGCGCACCACGCCGCGTCGATGGACGATCTTGCACTTCATACAAATTTTCTTTACGGATGCCCGGACCTTCATTTCTTCTCCGTTACGCTCTTTTCGGTAGCCGCTGGATTGCGCGGCGCTGCTGCTCTACTTGTACCGGTAGACAATCCTGCCGCGCGTCAAGTCATACGGCGAAAGCTCCACTGCCACGCGGTCTCCCGACAAAATACGAATGAAATTCTTGCGCATCTTCCCGGAAATATGTGCCAGCACTTGGTGTTTGTTTTCCAGCTCCACCCGAAACATCGCGTTGGGCAGCGGCTCGATCACCGTGGCCATCACTTCGATAGCGTCTTCTTTCCCGCTGCCTTCGCCGGGTTTCTTCTTGTCCTTCTCTGGCCTTGGTTTCATTCGCTCCTGTCTGCTACTCCATCAAGTTCTTCACTATTTTACCAAACCGGTCCGGCCGCCTCTTTTGGCCGGGTCAAAATCCATGGGCCGTTTTTCGTCACCGCTACGGTGTGCTCAAAGTGCGCCGAATCGCTTCCGTCCGCCGTTACCGCGGTCCACTCGTCTTCCAGCACCCGCACGTCGGGGCCGCCGGTATTCACCATTGGTTCAATCGCCAGCACCATGCCCTCTTGCAACCTGGGGCCCTGGCCCGCTGTCCCGTAGTTCGGAAGCTGTGGGTCCTCGTGCATCTTGGTACCGATGCCGTGTCCCACAAACTCGCGCACTACCGAGTAACCGTTCTTTTCCACCCACTGCTGGACTGCTGCCGAGATATCTCCCAGGCGATTCCCCGGTCTTACCTTATCGATCGCGTGCTCCAGCGATTCGCGCGTGACTCGTAGAAGCTTTTCGCGCTCGGGCGTAATCTTGCCCACCGGAACCGTCAGCGCCGCGTCTCCGAAGTAACCATCTAATTCGACGCCGAAATCCATCGACAGGATATCGCCGTCTTTCAGTTTCCGCCCCGGCGACGGGATCCCATGCACGACTTCCTGATTGATCGAAGTGCAGACCGAACCCGGATAACCCCTATAGCCCTTAAACGCCGGCCGTGCCCCTTGCTTCGTGGTGTAACTTTCGGCGAATTCGTCCAGCTCTTTCGTCGAAATGCCCGGCCGGATCATCGTGCGCATTTCCGCCAGCGCGGTCCATACAATCTGCCCCGCCCGGTACATCTTTTCCAATTCCGCAGGCGATTTACAGATGACCATCGTGCCCTTTCGCGCACTTCAAAATCTGGCCCAGCGCGCGGGTCACATCATTTACGTCGGCATCGCCATTCAGTACTTCCAGCACGCCGTGCGTCCGGTAATAATCCGCCAGAGGCTTGGTCTGCCTTTCGTACGCCGCGAAGCGTTCTCGCACGATTTCCGGCTGATCGTCGGAGCGCTGCAACAGTCGCCCGCCATCGTTGTCGCAAATGCCGGCCACTTTGGGCGGACGCTCAAAAACGTTGTAGGTTTCGCCCCCCACGCTGCAAGTCCAGCGGCCTGCAACGCGACGCACCAGAGTTTCCGAGCTGACTCGAAACTCAACCACCAGCGGCAATCCCAGTCCGCGCCGCTGAAGAATCGCGTCCAGCTCTTCCGCCTGTGGTAGCGTCCTGGGAAAGCCATCGAAGATAAATCCGTTGGCAGTGTCTTTTTGCGCCAGCCGTTCTTCCACCATTCCCAGAACGATCTTGTCAGGCACCAGGTCGCCTCGTTCCATTATCGGCTCCGCCTGACGCCCCGCTTCCGTTTTCCGCCCCACCGCGTCGCGCAGCATGTCGCCTGTAGAAAGATGCGGCACGCCCAGCTGCTTGGCCATGCGTTTGGCCTGGGTGCCCTTACCGGCTCCCGGCGGCCCTAAGAAAATTAACGCCCGTTTGAGCGCCATCCTCACCGCCGAAAGGCTTTCGTTAATTGCGACGGCCACGAACTCGGCCCTTGCGCACGAAACCGTCGTAATTCCTCATGACCAGCTGCGCTTCGAGTTGCTGCACCGTATCCATTGCCACGCCGACCACGATCAGCAGCGACGTGCCGCCGAAATAAAATTGCACGTTCAAGCCGTACAGCACGAAGTGCCACATATGAGCGTCAAACCAATCACCCACCAGCCACAGATGCTGCAGGTGAATGCCGGAAATCATCCATTCGGGCAGCAGGCAAACAATCGCCAGATATACGCCGCCCACAAACGTCAGCCGCGTCAAGATGCGGTTGATGTATTCGGAAGTGTTACGTCCCGGACGAATGCCCGGCACGAAACCTCCGTACTTGCGCATGTTGTCCGCAAGCTCGGTGGGATTGAAAATGATACCCACATAAAAAAACGCAAAAAATATAATCAGCGTCACGTAAATCAAAGTGTAGAGCGGCTCGCCCCACTTGATCATGTTCGCGAACTTGCCGAACGCCGAAGACTTATTCTGAAAAAACAGCGCGAGCGTTTGCGGGAAAGTCAGCAGTGAGCTCGCGAAAATCGGCGGAATCACTCCGCCGGAATTCACCCGCAGCGGAAGGTAAGTCATCTGCCCGCCCATTACTTTGCGGCCCATCACACGCTTGGCATATTGAACCGGAATTCGCCGCTGCCCGCCCTCCACGAACACGATGAACGCAACCACGGCCAGCATTAAAACAAACAAGAAGAGGATTGCGACCGGAGTAAGCGGTCCCCACTCCTGCGTCGTGGCCTTCACATACAGGTCGTGCACCGCGTTCGGCAAACCCACCACGATCCCGGCGAAAATGATCAGAGACATCCCGTTGCCGATGCCGCGCTCACTAATCTGCTCACCTAGCCACATGATGAAAGCGGAACCGGTGGTCAGGGTCAGCATGGTCATCAAAATAAATCGCGGCCCGGGATGATAAACCAGCGGTGTCTGGCCCATGCTCTGCCGGGTCAGCGTCTCGGCGATCGTGAACGACTGGAACAAGCTCAAAATAATCGTTAAATAACGCGTGTACTGTGTGATCTTGCGGCGGCCTAATTCGCCTTCTTTTTGCAAGCGCTCGAGGTAAGGCCACACCACAACCATCAACTGCAAAATAATCGACGCCGTGATATACGGCATGATGCCCAAGGCGAAAATTGTCAACCGGCGCAAATTACCGCCACTGAAAAGGTCGATCAGCCCGAGAACGGAACCTTGCCCCTGCTGAAAAAGCTGCTGCAACAATTCGGTATTGATTCCAGGCGTCGGAATGTGCCCGCCGAGTCGGTACACGGCCAGCAACGCCAGCGTAAACAGCACACGATTACGCAGATCGGGTGTGCTGAAAATATTCCGAATTGCCAGCACCAGCTTGTTCATTGCAGAACTTCTACCTTGCCCCCAGCGGCCTTGATTTTTTCTTCCGCCGATTTGCTGAACGCATGCGCTTGCACCGTTAGCGCAACATTCAATTCGCCATCGCCCAGGATCTTCAAGCGTTCGCGCTTCACCCGCAGAACGCCCAGACTCTGCAGCAATTCCGGCGAGATGCTATCTCCCGCGCTGAATGCGTTCAGGGTCTCCACATTGATCACCGCATATGTCGTCGAATCCGGAGCCGAAAATCCGCGCTTCGGCAAACGCCGGTGCAACGGCATCTGTCCGCCTTCGAACCCCGGGCGACGTGAATAGCCCCGTCGCGATTGTTGTCCCTTGTTGCCCGCACCAGAGGTTTTGCCCATCTTCGAGCCCATACCGCGCCCCACGCGCACTTTGCGGTGACGCGATCCTCGTGGCGGCTTCAAATTCGAAAGTGTCGGTTTCTCAGCCATTCTCAGCCCTCAATCACTACAAGATGGTGCACGCGCGCGATCATGCCGCGGATCGATGGCGTATCCTGGACTTCCAGCGTTTGCTGCATTCTGCGAAAGCCCAGCCCGCGAACCGTCTGCCGCATACTCCGCGGGCAGCCGATGAAACTGCGCACCCACTTGATTTTTAGCGTTCCCTCTTTTTTCTTGGTCGTTGTCATAGTCGTTGGCGCGCAGAATCCCGCGCGGAATCTAGGATACCGCCGCTTCCTCCGCTATTTTGCCGCGCCCTTCTGCCACCTTGGCCGCGTCCTTCAAATGCATCAGCGCGTCAAACGTCGCCTTGATCACGTTGTGCGGGTTCGACGTCCCCAGTGACTTGGTCAGCACGTTTTGAATCCCCGCAACCTCCATCACCGCGCGAACAGCGCCCCCGGCGATTATGCCAGTACCTTCCGGCGCGGGCTTCAGCAGCACCTGGCCGGACCCATAACGTCCCAGCACCTGGTGCGGAATGGTGGTTCCCTTCACGTTCAGCCGAACCATATTCTTTTTGGCCGCTTCGATCGCCTTACGTATCGCCATGGGCACTTCGCGAGCCTTGCCCATGCCGAAGCCGGCATGCCCGCCCTGATCGCCCACCACCACCAGCGCCGAGAAGCTAAGGTTCTTGCCGCCCTTCACCACTTTCGTACAACGGTTAATCGAAACTACTTGATCCTTCAAGTTCGCCTGGTTGGTTTCCACCGGACGGCGAACAGCCAGCGAGTCTTTGAGCTCTTGTTTCGACATAATTTTCAGAACTTCAGGCCCGCCTCCCGAGCCGCTTCCGCGAGCGCCTTCACGCGCCCGTGATATTGATATCCACCGCGGTCATAAACCACTTTTTCCACGCCCTTTTCTTTGGCGCGTTCCGCGATCATTTTGCCCACCACTTTTGCCGCAGCGATGTTTCCGCCGCCCTTGATCGCCTTGCGCACTTCGCCATCGAGCGAGCTGGCCGAAACGATAGTGCGATTGGTTTGATCGTCCACCACCTGCGCGCGGATATGCTTCGACGAGCGATGCACGCACAGCCGCGGACGGTCTGTCGTCCCAGCCAGCGTCTTGCGCGTCCGCACATGAATGCGCCGGCGGTGTGCTTCCCGCGATAATCTGTGAACCGGTGCTGCCACGTTCGCTCTCCTCCTGGCCTAAGCGGCCGCCGACTTCGCGCCAGCCTTGCCTGCCTTCTTCTTCAGCCGCTCGCCGGTAATGCGTACGCCCTTTTGCTTGTACGGATCCGGTGGACGCAGCGCGCGCATATTCGCGGCCACCTGCCCCACTTGATTCTTGTCTGCCCCGGTAACCACCATATGCGTCTGCTTTTCCACCGTGACCGTGATTCCTTCAGGAATCGGGAATTCCACAGGATGCGAATACCCCAGCGCGAAAACCACGTTCTTGCCTTTTACTTCCGCGCGGTAGCCGACGCCGACGATGTCCAGATCCTTCTTGAAGCCGGTTGTTACTCCCGTCACTGCATTCGCAACCAGCGCTCGCGCCAACCCGTGCAGCGCGCGGTGATCTTCGGATTCGCGCTTCGCGACCAGCGTGCCATCTTTTTGTTCGAAACGAATTCCACGCGGCACGCTCACATGCATCTTGCCCTTAGGCCCCTGCACTTCGACGGCGTCTTCCTTAATCTGAATCTTCACGCCGGACGGCAGAGGAATAATTTTATTTCCGATTCGCGACATGGCCTACCAGACCTCGCACATGATTTCGCCGCCAATACCTGCTTTGCGCGCCGATTGCCCGGTCATCAGACCCTTGGGCGTGGACACAATCGAAATGCCCATTCCCCCGACGACTTGCCGGATGTCCGTCTTACCCACATATCGCCGCGATCCGGGACGCGAAACACGTTTCAAATTCGTGATCACGCTGCGGCGATCCGGCGTGTAGCGCAAAAACAGACGCAGCGTCTTCTTGGTCTTCTGTTCTTCCACAACTTTGTAATTCGCCAGATATCCTTCGTCCTTCAGAATGCGCGCCAGCTCAATCTTCAACTTCGAAGAAGGCAAATCCACTCGCGAGTGCTTAGCTCGCGACGCGTTACGAATTCGCGTCAGTAAATCGGCAATTGGGTCAGTAGTCATTCGTCCTTTTCCTTGATCTGCTTGCAACTACCAGCTGGCCTTGGTCACTCCGGGAATTTCACCCTTGAGCGCGAAGCCGCGGAAACAAATACGGCACATCTCAAACTTGCGAAGGAACGCGCGCGGGCGTCCGCAGATCCTGCAGCGGTTGCGCCAGCGGACCTTGAATTTTGGCTTCTTCCTCTGCTTCGCGAATTGCGCGGTGCGTCCCATGCTCGCTCTTTCTCCTTACGTTTCGCGCCTATGCGCGGAACGGCACTCCAAGCTGCTTCAGCAGCTCGCGTCCTTCCTCGTCGTTGCGGGCGGTTGTGGTGATCGTTATGTTCATGCCCTTGATCTTGTCCACACGCGTGTAATCGATCTCCGGAAACACCAGCTGATCCTTCAATCCCAGCGTGTAGTTGCCGCGCCCGTCGAAAGAATTCGGAGGCAAGCCCTTGAAATCGCGCACGCGGGGCAGAACAATCGCCGACAGCCGGTCTAGAAATTCATACATCCGCTCGCCGCGCAGCGTCACCATGCAACCGATAGGCATGCCTTTGCGAATCTTGAAATTCGCAATCGACTTCTTGGCCCGCGTGATCACTGGCTTCTGTCCCGTGATCTGACCGAGTTCCACGGCCGCAGTGTCCAGCAATTTCACGTTGGCGCTGGCTTCGCCCATGCCGATATTCACCGTGATTTTCTTCACTCGCGGCACGGCCATGGTGTTCTTGAAACCGAAGCGCTTCGACAGCGCCGGCACCGCTTCTTTCCGGTATTTTTCATGCAAACGCGTAATCATTTCTCTCTCTTACCCCTGAACTTGCCTAATTCTCAAAAGTCGTATTGCAGCGCCGGCAGCTTCGAACCTTAGTCCCATCCGGCAGCGTCGTATGTCCCGCGCGCGTATGCTTCCCGCATCCCGGGCAAACCAGCATCACGTTCGAAACATGCACCGGCCCTTCCTTCTCCAAAATCCCGCCCTTGATGTTCTTCGACGGATTCGGCCGCGTGTGCTTCTTGATGATGTTGGCATGCTCGACGGTCACCGTCAGTTTCCAGGGATTCACCGAGAGCACTTTTCCTGTCTTGCCCTTGGACCTCCCGGACATGATCTTTACGTTGTCGCCGTGCCGTATGCCGAATGCATCCGGCTTTTCGATTATTTTTCTCATCGTCCTTACCACACTTCCGGAGCGAGCGAGATGATCTTGGTAAATTTCTTATCGCGCAATTCGCGGGCTACCGGCCCGAATACGCGCGTTCCAATCGGCTCGTTCGCATCGTTGATCAGCACCGCGGCGTTATCGTCAAACCGGATGTAGGTGCCATCCTTGCGCCGCTGCTCTTTTCTGGTGCGCACAATCACGGCCTTCACCACTTTCCCTTTTTTCACCTGGCTGTCGGGCTGCGCTTCCTTTACCGCGGCGGTAATCACATCGCCCAGACCGGCCGTCAGCCCCGCATCTCCCCCAATTGGAAGGATGCAGGTTAGCTGGCGGGCGCCGGAATTATCGGCTACCGTCAGCCATGTTCGCATCTGTACCATCGTCGTGCTCCCTGTGTGCGTCGCGCTCGCCGTGAAACCGGGTCGCGCCCGCGTCCCCTTCGCCTCTACGCTACGCGAGTCGAACGCTGCAATACTTCCTTCAGCCGCCACCGCTTCAACTTCGAAAGCGGCCGGGTGGAAACAATCTGCACTGCATCGCCTACCCGCGCTTCGCCCGTTTCGTCATGCGCGTAGTATTTCTTGGTGTGCCGCACCACCCGCTGGTACAGCGGATGCTGCACTGCGCGCGTCACCTTCACCACAATCGTCTTCTGCATTTTGGTGGACGTCACGATTCCGGTGAGTTCCTGCCTTACTCCACGTTTCGGAGCGGGTTGGCTCGCCGTTACTGCCGCTTCATTTGCCATTACGCCTTCCTCAATTCGCTTTCGCGCAACAACGTTTTCACTCGCGCGAAATCGCGCTTTGCTTCCCGCAGCTTCTTCAACCCTTCGGACTGCCCGGTCGAAAGCTGAAAGCGCAGACGGAAAATCTGCTCGGCCAGCTCGCCCTGCTGCGTTTCCAGCTCGGATTTGCTCATATCGCGCAATCTTTCGATTCGGGTCGTATTGCGTTCTGCCATTACAGTTCCTCCGCCCGCGTGACGAACTTCGTCCGGATCGGCAGTTTGTGCGCCGCCAGCTTCATCGCTTCGGTTGCGGCCGCCAAATCGACGCCGGACATTTCAAACATCACTCGTCCTGGCTTTACAACCGCCACCCACTTCTCCGGTGGCCCTTTACCTTTACCCATGCGCGTTTCAGCCGGCTTCTTGGTGTATGGCTTGTCCGGGAAAATCCGAATCCACAATTTTCCGCCGCGCTTGATAAAGCGGGTTATGGCCACGCGCGATGCTTCAATTTGCCGGTCGGTAATCCACGCCGGTTCCAGCGCCTTCAGTCCGTACTCGCCAAACGCCAGCGCCCCGCCGCGCCAGGCTTTGCCCGTGCGTCGTCCTCGCTGCTGCTTGCGGTACTTCACCTTCTTGGGCATCAACATATAGTTCGACCGTGTCCTTAAACTCTGTTCTTAAATCCCTTAAACCGCTGCCGCCTTCTCGCTCTTCGCCACCCGCTGCGGAATCTTTTCGCCCTGATATATCCAGCACTTCACGCCAATGACCCCATAGGTGGTATGCGCTTCGGCGGTGCCGAAGTCGATGTCCGCGCGCAACGTTTGCAGCGGCAAGCGCCCCTGCAAATACCACTCTTTCCTCGCGATTTCAGCTCCATTCAACCGTCCTGCGACGCGTACTTTGATGCCTTTGCATCCAAAACGCAGCGCCGAATCGACCGCCTTGCGCATCGCCCGCCGGAACGCCACGCGTTTTTCCAGTTGCAACGCAATCGACTCCGCCACCAGATGCGCATCCAGTTCCGGCCGGTGCACTTCCTGAATATCGATGTGCACTTCGCGCTTGGTGCGTTTCTGCACGTCCTGCTTCAGCTTGTCGATTTCCGAGCCCTTGCGCCCGATAATGATTCCAGGACGCGCGGTATAAATTCGCACCACCAGCTTATTCGCGGCGCGCTCGACGTCAATGCCGCTGATGCCCGCGGACTTGAGCTTCTCCTTTAACACCTTGCGCAACTGCACGTCTTCATACAGCAGGTCGGCATAATCCTTCTTGGCGAACCAGCGCGACTTCCAGGGTTTGTTGTAGCCCAGCCGAAAACCGTACGGATGTGTTTTCTGACCCAAACTGTCCTCCTGCCTCTTACTTCTTCTTTTTCTTCCCCGGCTTACTTCGTTGTTCCAGTGCCTTGCGTGCTTTACGTACCGCGCCCTTCACGCCCTTGGACGCGCGCGCTTCCTCAGCTGCGTCCGCCACGCGATTCTCTGCCGCGCGGTGATGCTCGGCGACCTCCACCACGATGTGGCTGGTGCGTTTCTGATACCGGAAACCGCGGCCCATCGGCGCAGGGCGCATGCGCTTCCAGCGCGGCCCCTCATTCACGTAACAGCGCGTGACGAACAGCTCGTCCACGTCTAGCGATTCGCCCGAATCTTCCGCTTTGCGCTCCGCATTGGCGATGGCGCTGCGCAGGGTCTTTTCGATTTCCTTGGCTACGCGCTTTTTCGTGAATTGCAGCGTGTGTAACGCCTCTTCCGCGCGCCGTCCGCGAATCAAATCGATCACCAGACGCGCCTTCTGCGGCGACACGCGCGTATAACGCGCTTTGGCGATGCCGCCGATGGGCGGCGAGGCTTGAACCACTGCGTGATGTGGAGTTGCCATGTGCCTTTGTGTTCCTTGTACTGTGTGGTTCTTTACGCCTTGGGCGCTGCTGCTCCACCGCCGCTGCCGCCGGCCGGAGCCGCTGCCGGCGCTCCTGCTGCCGCAGCCGCCCTCTCCAGAGCCGCCTTCACCGCGTGGCCTTTGAACGTGCGCGTTGGAGCGAACTCCCCCAGCTTGTGCCCTACCATCTGCTCGGTGATGTACACCGGAATGAACTTCTTGCCGTTGTGCACCGCCAGCGTGTGTCCGATCATGTCCGGCAAAATCGTCGAACGCCGCGACCAGGTCTTCAACACTTTCTTCTCGTTGCGCGCGTTCAGCGCTTCCACTTTTTTCTGCAGGTGGCCGTCAACGAACGGCCCCTTCTTCAGCGATCGCGGCATCGGCTTTCCTATTCCTCCACGCGTCGCAGCTTTACCCACTGCGCGCGGCGAACTCGTTTAAATCCTCGCACCGGACCGGGCACGCGGTGCGACAGCGGGCAGAAGGGACAAACAAACCGCGTCCCCTGCGCGTTCGCAATCTTTTCCACAATTACGGCCCAACCCGACCGGCACAGCCGGAACTGAATCTGGGGCGGGGGCACGAGTTTCGAAGCTGCTTTCACCACCGGTTTGGCGGCGCGTCGCGGAGCTGCTTTCCGCCTTCGCGTCGTACGCCGGGATGAGCGCCGAGACGTTCGTGTGGCTGTCATCATAAGACTCCTGAATTCCCGCCGCGCCGGGTCCCTGCTTTGCCGTTACCCCTTCGTTCCCGTCCTAAGAAAACGAAGGATGATGCTCCCTGTTGCTTCGCTTTGCTTCTTGTTACTTGCGTCGTTCCACAATCATCCGATCGCTCGGACGCTTCTTCCTGGTCTTCGCTCCCAGGGTCGGAAATCCCCAAGGCGTCTGCGGGTGATTGCCTTTCACGCGCCCTTCGCCACCGCCGTGCGGGTGATCCACAGGGTTCATGGCCACACCGCGCACCGTCGGACGCTTGCCGTGCCAGCGCGTTCGTCCCGCCTTGCCATAAGTCACGTTCTCGTGATCCACATTTCCCAGCTGGCCAATCGTGGCCATGCAATCCACGCTGAACTTCCGTACTTCGCCCGAAGGCAGCTTTACCAGCGCGAAATCGCCTTCCTTGCTCAAGAGCTGCGCCGCGCCGCCCGCCGAACGCACCACCTGCCCGCCCTTCCCAGGGTAAAGCTCCAGGTTATGCACCATGGTGCCGGGAGGAATGTGCCGGATGGTCAACGCGTTTCCAGGCAGAATGTCGGCGCCTTCGCCATTCTGGACGGTCATGCCTACTTCCAAGCCTACCGGCTGCAAAATGTAGCGCTTCTCGCCATCGGCGTAATGCAATAAGGCAATTCGCGCGGAGCGGTTGGGATCGTATTCGATGGCCGCAACCTTCGCCGGGATTCCGGTCTTCTCGCGCCGGAAATCAATCGAGCGGTATTTCCGCGCATGCCCGCCGCCGCGATGCCATGAAGTTATTTCGCCCTGCGCGTTGCGCCCGCCGGTGCGCTTCTTCGATTCCACCAGCGACTTTTCCGGCGTCTGCTTGGTGATCTCGCTCTTATCGAGCATGGTCAAAAAGCGTCTTGATGGTGTGTATGGTTTAAATGTTTTCAGTGCCATTAGTGCCTCGAGCTTGAATGCTCCCCCGCTTGCGTTTCACCGATCTCTTAACGAACTGCTCCGCGTTTCTACCCGGCGGAACTAAATGTTCTCCGCGTACTCGATCATCTTTTCGCCTTCTGCCAGCCTCACATACGCCTTCTTCCAATCGCTGCGAAACCCTTCCGCGCGTCCGCGCCGCCGGAACTTGCCGTGAAAAATCGCCGTGCGCACGTGATCCACTTTCACCTTAAAAACACGCTGCACCGCTTCCTTGATCTCTGTCTTGGTGGCGTCTTTCACCACTTCGAACACCACGGTATGCTGCGTTTCCTTCACGCCCAGGCCCTTTTCAGTAATGATCGGGCGCCGAATAATCTGATAAACCCTGTTCTCCATCGCTATTCCTTCTTCGCCTTGGGCTTGGCTTTGGACTTCGCTGCTTTCTTAGCGGCCGGCTTTTTCGCGGCCTTGTGCTTCGCGTGAGTCTTTGCTGCGTGCTTTGCCGGTGCTTTCTTTTCCGCGCCCTCTTCGGCTTCGGAGTGATCCTTCGTCCGTGCCGGCGCAGCTTCAATCTGCACAGGCGGCTCGGTTCGTGTCGCGGAAAGCGAGCGGCTCAACTTGGCCACGGCTTCGCGTGACAGCATCACATGCTCGTGCCGCAGCAGATCGTAAGGCTCAAGACCCGTCGGCGGTACCAGAGTAACGCCCGCGATGTTGCGGCTGGCGCGTTCCAAATTCAAATTCGCGCCGCTTTCCACCAGCAAAAACGAATGGGTGTCACCATTCAATTTGCCCAGCGCCTGGCGAAACGCTTTCGTCTTGTGCGAATCAAGCTTCCAGCCATCGACCACCGTCAACTTCTGTTCCGCCACCTTGGCGGAAAGCGCCGAACGCAACGCACCCAGAATCATTTTCTTGGGAAGAGCGTAATCGTAGCTGCGCGGCGTAGGGCCATGCACCGTACCGCCGTGGCGCCAGAGCGGCGAACGGATCGAGCCGACTCGCGCGCGTCCCGTTCCCTTCTGCTTCCACAGCTTCCGGCCCGAACCGGAAACTTCGCTCTTATCTTTGGTCTTATGCGTTCCAGCCCGCTCGCCCGCCAAATGATGCCGCACAGCTTCGTGCAGCAGGTGCGGATTCACCTTGGCGGCGAACACATCGTCGGCCAAATCGATCTGCCCGACTTTCTTTCCTTCCAGGTTCATCACGTCCACAACAGGCATTTGTCGTCTCTTTACCGGCCGTTTTGGCCTTTGCAAATTCCCATGCGCCGCGGAATTCCCAGCGCAACCCTCTTATAGATGAGCCTTCGCCCTGCGAATAAAAATATAGCTCCCCGCAGGTCCCGGCACCGCGCCACGCACCAGCAACAAATTCTCTTCGGAATCTATTTTCACCACGCGCAAATTCTTCGTGGTCTTGCGCTCGTGGCCCATGTGCCCCGGAAAGTGTTGCCCCTTCCAGACACGCGAAGGGAACGAGCTGGCACCGATTCCACCAGGTGCGCGATGGAACATCGAACCGTGGCTGGCGTCGCCGCCGCGAAAGTGCCAGCGCTTCACGCCGCCTTGAAATCCCTTGCCTTTGCTGACTCCGGTTACGTCCACCACCTCGCCGACCTTGAAAGTCTCAACCAAAACGCGGTCGCCGGACTTGCTTTCGTCCTTGGAATCGTCGATGCGAATCTCTTTCAGATAACGCAACGGCGCGACGTTAGCCTTCTTGAAATGTCCGGTGCGCGCCTTATTCACACGCTGCGGCTTGATAAATTCCACCAAGCCAAGTTGCACAGCCTCGTAGCCGTCCTTGTCCTTGGTTCGGCGCTGTACCACCACACAAGGCCCGGCCTGTAACACGGTGCACGGCATAGCCGTGCCGTCGTCCGCGAAAACCTGGGTCATCCCCAGCTTGATTCCGAGTATGCCGTTGACCGCCATTTCGTCAGCTCTTTCCTTCCGCCCGCATATCCGAAGGCGGGACGGTTCTAGCCACTAGCCACCGCTTTTATCTTCAACCAGCCGTTACTTCGTGCTGTGCTCGCGTCCGAAAGCCTTGATCTCGACGTCCACGCCGGGCGGCAGATCGAGCTTCATGAGCGCGTCAACCGTATCCGGAGTCGGCTCCAGAATGTCGATCAGCCTCTTGTGCGTGCGCATTTCAAACTGCTCGCGCGACTTCTTGTCCACGTGCGGCGACCGCAGCACGGTCCAACGGTTGATCACGGTAGGCAGCGGAATCGGTCCGGCCACGTCCGCGCCGGTGCGTTTTGCCGTGTCGACAATTTCCTTGGTCGATTGATCGAGAATACGGTGATCGTAAGCCTTCAAACGAATCCGAATTTTTTCTCCGTTTGCCATAATTACTCGATGATCTCGGCCACTGCGCCGGCCCCAACAGTGTGCCCGCCTTCGCGGATCGCAAAACGCAACCCCTTCTCCAAGGCCACTGGCGTGATCAAAGTGATCTCGCACGAAATGTTGTC
>Ga0182015_10000153_pt1 | contig 96623 bp, 98 predicted proteins | sample 712P3MmetaG_FD_120478 | JGI IMG/M metagenome (GOLD analysis project Ga0182015, IMG submission 120478) | Permafrost microbial communities from Stordalen Mire, Sweden - 712P3M metaG | ecosystem: Environmental > Terrestrial > Soil > Wetlands > Permafrost | place: Sweden: Stordalen | collected...
CCGCGTCAGGAAGCGCCGGATCGATTCCTCCACGCGGTTCCCTCACGACGGCGCCGCCCGAGGAAAGGCCAGGAATCCGTGAGGTGCCTCGGAATAGCGAGGCGCGAACCCCGGCCGGACGTACGGATACGCGGCTGGGGGCAACTAGCAAAGGGGAGACCGATGGCTGCCGAGGCGTATTGCGTAAAGTGCAAGACCAAGCGTGAGATGAAAGACGCGACCCAGATCCAGATGAAAAACGGGCGTCCCGCGACCGAGGGCAAGTGCCCCGTGTGCGGTACGAAAATGTTCAAAATCGGCGCCGCTTCCTAGCGGCGGCACGATAGATTGGGCAGGTCGTAGTATACTAGACCAGGACCACTACATATTGTGGTCCATACTGCCGCGGGGGCCGCGACCTGATTTGTCCCACTTGCCGTAAGAGCGAGACGCGTGTCGTCGATTCCCGCGATGACGAGAACGTCGTCCGCCGGCGGCGCGAATGTCTCGCCTGCAAGCACCGCTTCACCACCTACGAGCGGATGGAAGCTCCGCGCTTATTTGTCGTCAAAAAAGACGGCCGCCGCGAACAGTACAATCGCGACAAGATCCTCAGCGGGCTCCGGCGAGCGTGCGAGAAGCGACCGGTCTCCGATGCCCAGATGGAAGACATCGTGGCCTCGATCGAGCGCTCGATGTTCACCCGCGGCGAGAGCGAGGTTCAGTCCGCGCTCGTCGGCGAAAAACTGATGGAAGCCTTGAAGGCGATCGACCCGGTCGCATACATCCGCTTCGCGAGCGTCTACCGCTCGTTTCGGGATGTCGAGAGCTTCCAGGCCGAGCTGGCCGACCTCCTCAGCAAGTAGCCAAGCGCGTCTCCATGCCGCAACACGTCGTCGCCAAGGTCGGCGAGATCGAGCCCGGGACGAGCAAGATCGTCACCGTGAACGGCCGCGATATCGGCATCTTCAACGTTAAGGGCGAGTACTACGCGCTGCTCAACATCTGCCCGCACGAGGCGGCGCCGTTGTGCCGCGGCCGCATCGTCGGCATGGTCGTGTCGTCCGAGGTCGGGAAGTTCGAGATGTTGCGTCAAGGCGAGATGCTGCGCTGCCCGTGGCACGGCTGGCAATACGACATCCGCACCGGTCAGTCGTGGTGCAATCCCGAAGAAGCGCGCGTGCGTCGCTACAACGTCACGGTCGAGCCCGGCGAACGGATCGCGAAGGGCCCCTACATTGCCGAGCGCTTCGCGGTCTCCGTCAAAGACGAGTATATCGTCGTCGAAGTCTAGGCCGGCGCGCTCGCCGACCATCCTTTCTTGCCGCGCCGCGAATAGGCGAACGCAACGTACGCGATGGCCGCGAGGAGTTCGGGCACGGCCGCGATCGCGAACAGTTGCGATTGCGCGACCTTGGCTTCGATCAGCGCGCCGAACAACGTCGGCGCGATGATTCCGCCGATGCGCTGAATGCCGATCGCCCAGCCGGCGCCGGTCGAACGCAACGCGGTCGGGTACACGATGGCCTGGAGTGCCCCTTGTCCCGTCTGCGCGCCGACGACGCAGAGTCCGACGACGAGCGCCATGATCATGATCCACGACTCGTTGCTGCCGGTGAGACCGAGCGTGACGATCGCCGGTACTGCGAGCAGGAACGGCGCAACGACCGCGATCGCACCGAAGCGGTCGAGCATCGGCGTCACCGCGAGACCGCCGGCAATGCCGCCGACTTGGTTGAGAGAGTTCGCGAGCACCCCTTGGCTGACGGAAAGGCCGGATTGGTGAACGAGCGTGGGCAGCCAGCTGCCGAGGAAGAAGATGACGATTCCGTTCATGATGCCGCCGAACCACAGGACGCACGTGGCGGGCAAGTTCTCTTTGCTGAACAACGCGACGATCGGAAACGCCGGCGGCTTGCCGTCGCTCACGAAGTACGTCGCGTCGGGCGAAAACGGCGTCTCCGGATAGAAACGCGTCAAGAGCTTCGCAACCTTCGCGTTCTCGCCGCGCAGCGCCGACTGCATCGCGCTATCGGGCAGAAAGACGACGAGCAGGAGGCACGTGACGACGGGAATGACGCCGCCGACGTAGAGCACCACATGCCAATTGAAGCTGACGAGGAGCTTGGAGATGATGTAGCTGCCGAGTGCGATGCCGCCGGTGAAACCGCCCAGGAGCGCGACTGCGATGCTGAAGGCGCGGCGGCGCTCGGGGACCGTTTCGGCGACGTACGCGATGATGTTCGGATTCGTCCCGCCGATCCCGAGGCCCGCGATGAAGCGCAGCGCGGCGAGCTCGGGCAGATTCGTTGCGAACGCCGATAGAAACGTGAACGTGCCGAAGATGAAGCCGCTCAGGATGATCACCTTGCGGCGACCGATGCGGTCGGCGAGCGGACCGAAGATCAGCGAGCCGATGAGCAGACCGAAGACGCCGATCGAGAAGACGACGCCGAACGCGGCCCGGTTGGAGTGCCACTCCCCGATGATCGCCGGTGCGATGTTGCCGAGCACCCCGAAGTCGTAGCCGTCGGACAAGAAGAGGAGCACGCACCACAGGATGACGGCGACTTGGCCGCGACCGATCTTGCGGTCGTTGATCAGCGCGCCGACATCGATGGCTCCGGCTTGGGTCATGCTGTCGCCCTCCAGCGTATGAAGCTACCCCTCACCTGCGAAAGACTTCTGCATGATCCCTTGCTCCGGTCAGAGAAACGGGACGAGGGGCGCGCGGGAGGCCACTGATGACGACGGATACCCTCGAACGGGAAGAACAAGGCACGGGTCAAGCGCCGAAGCTGGGGCTCGTGGACTGCGACGTTCACCCCTACATGCGTTCGCCCGGCGACTTGGATCCGTACCTCTCGGAGCGCTGGCGCAAGCACCGCAAAACCTATCGCGAGAACGTCCGGCGCGCGTTCGCGTCGACCTGGGTTTACCCGCGCATGGAAAATCAGGGGAATCGCGTTGACGCGATGCCCGCCGACGGCACGCCGGCCGGCTCGAACCTCGACTTGATGCGCGAACAGTTACTCGATCGCTACAACGTCGAGGTCGGCATCCTGCAGCCGCTCGGCAACGCGGGCTACGTCCGTAATCCCGACTATTCCAAGGCGCTGTGCTACGCGATGAACGAGTGGCAAGTCGACACCTGGGTGCACGCAGAGCCGCGCCTGCGAGCCTCGATCGTCATCAATCCGGAGTATCCGGAGGATGCCGTCGCCGAGATCGAGCGCTGCGGCACCAACGCTGCTTTTGCGCAGATCACGCTGCCGCCGCGCGCCGGAGCGCCGACCGGCAACCGGTCGTATTGGCCCATCTACGAAGCCGCGCAGCACTTCAACATTCCACTCGGCATGCACGTCGGCGGAATAAACGGTTTCCCGTCGACCAGCGGCGGCTGGCCGTCGTTCTACATCGAAGAGCATCACACGAACGCGCTCACCGCGCAGTCGGTCGTCACGAGTCTCGTACTCGAAGGCGTGTTCGAAGAGTTCCCGCAGCTCAAGGTCGTCATGATCGAGGGCGGCTTCGCGTGGGTGCCGTCATTGAGCTGGCGGCTCGACAAGCACTGGAAGCGCATGCGCGACGAAGTGCCGCACGTGAAGCGTCCGCCGTCGGAATACATCAAAGAGCATATCTGGTTCTCGACCCAGCCGATGGAAGAGCCGCCGGACCGCGCCGACCTCAAGACGCTCATCGATTGGATCGGCTGGGATCGCTTGGTGTTCGCAACCGACTATCCGCACTGGGATTTCGACGATCCGAACTACGCGTTCAAGTTCAAGATGACCGACGAGCAGAAAGCGAAGATCTACAGCGGGAACGCGAAGAAGGTCCTTCGCCTGTCTTGAGCACGAACATCGCCGAGTACGGCGCCATCGATTGCGACATTCATCCGGCGGTGCCGAACATGCGCGCGCTCCTGCCGTATCTCGATGAATACTGGCGCGACGCGATCGTCTCCCGCGGCATCGCGAATGCCAATCAAGATCTCACGAGCTATCCGCCCAACGCGCCGCTCTCCGTGCGGCCCGACCGCAAGCCGGACGGGGGTAACGCCGGAACCGACATCGCGTTGCTGAAGACCCAGGCGCTGGATGCGTTCGGAACGCGCTTCGCCATCGGCAACGTTCTGCACGGTGCCCTCGTGTACGCGAACGAGTACATGGCGGCGGCGCTGTGCAGCGCCGTCAACGATTGGCTCGCGAAAGAATGGCTCGATGAAGAGCCTCGCTTGCGCGCATCGATCCTCGTGCCGGCGGAATCGCCGGAGCTTGCGGTCGAGGAGATCGAGCGGCTCGCACACGACAAGCGCTTCGTTCAAGTGCTGTTGCTCGTGATGGGCGGCATTCCGTTGGGAAAGCGCTTCTATTGGCCCATCTATGCGGCCGCCGAAAGGCACGGAATGCCGATCGGCGTGCACGCCGGCAGCATGTACCGGAACGCGCCGACGTCGATCGGCTGGGGCAGCTATCAACTCGAAGATTACGTCGCGCAAGCGCAAGCGTTCGAGGGGCAGTTATTGAGCTTCGTCTCCGAGGGCGTGTTCGTGAAATTCCCGGCGCTCAAAGTCGTGATGATCGAATCGGGTTTCACCTGGCTGCCGGCGTACTTCTGGCGCGCCGACAAAACGTGGCGCGGCGTGCGCAGCGAAGTCCCGTGGCTCAATCGCCCACCGTCGGACGTCGTGCGCGATCACGTGCGCTTCACGATTCAGCCGACGGACGAACCGCCGGATCCGCAGCAGCTCACGCGCGTCATCGAACAGATCGGTTCGGACGATGTGCTGCTGTTCTCGACCGACTATCCACATTGGCACTATGAGGGCGAGGACGTGATCCCGGCCGGCATTCCCACGGGACTGCTGCGCAAGATCCTCGTCGACAACGCCCTCGCGACCTATCCGCGGCTGTGAGGGTCGAACTCAAGGTCCTCGACGAACGCGTGCGCGCGTGGGGGTTGCCGCGCTATCAGAGCGAGATGGCGGCGGCGGTCGATCTGTTCGCATGCGTGGACGAACCGCTCGTCCTCGCGCCGCAATCCGCGGCCCAGTTCGTGCCTGCGGGGATCGCGATTCACATCGGCGATCCGAACGTCGCCGCGATCATCGTGCCGCGCTCGGGGCTCGGACACAAGAAGGGTCTCGTCCTCGGGAACCTGGTCGGCGTGTTGGATGCCGACTATATGGGGCCGGTAACGATCAGCGTCTGGAACCGCAGCGAGCCCGGGTCGGCACCGATCGTCATCGAGCCGGGCGACCGGATCGCGCAGTTGATATTCGTGCCGGTCGTGCGGCCCGCGTTCGAGGTGGTGGACGAGTTCTCGGTGCCCAGCCTGCGTGGCGCCGGCGGCTTCGGTTCGACCGGCCGATGAAGGTCTACGTCGTCGGCGCCGGCGCGGTCGGGCGATATCTCGGCGAACTCCTGCGCGGAACCGGCAACGACGTCACCTATGCGCCGCGCGATCTCGACGCCGTCGAGCCGTGCGCGGCGGACCTCGCGATCGTCGCGGTCAAGGCCTACGACACCGGCGGCGCGATCGAGACGCTGCGTCGCGCGCTTGGGGCTACGCCGTCGGCGGCGATCGTGACGCCGCAGAACGGCGTCGGGAACGAAGAAAAACTCGCCGCTGCTTTCGGCGCCGACGCGGTCGTAGCGTGCGCGCTGACCGTGCCGGTCGAAACCGATCGTGATGGTAAACCGCTGGCGGCGAACGGTGGCGGCATCGCGTTCGCACCGGTTGGAGCGAACGCGCACAACTGGCTCCTGGCAACCTTCGGCGCAACCGGCCTGCCGGTCAGCGCGGCAGCGGACTACCGTTCGCTCAAGTGGTCGAAGCTCGCGCTCAACATCGTCGCCAACGCATCGTGCGCGATCCTCAACGTGCTGCCCGAACGGCTCGTGCACTCGGGCGATGCGTTCGAGTTGGAACTGCGCGGGATCCGCGAAGTACGCACGCTGATGCGCGCGCTCGGGATCGCGGTGATCGACCTGCCGCGCTATCCGGTTCGCGCGCTGCAAGGCGCCGCGACGCTGCCCTTGCCGCTGGCGCGTGCGATCCTCGCCAACCGCATTGCCGGGGCCCGGGGCCGCAAACCGCCCTCGCTCCTGCTCGATCTGCGCGCGATGAAAAATCGCACCGAAGTCGATTACCTCAACGGTGCCGTCGCGAGGGCCGCGCGCGAAGCGGGGGTCAAGGCGCCGGTGAACACGGTGTTTGCCAGGATCGTCAGCGACATCGCGCATATGCCACAGTTGTGGGCCAAGTACCGCGAACGGCCGGACGCCCTGGCGGCCGAGGTCGAAGCGGAGATCGCCCGCACGTCACACGGAGGCTCGTATGCGGCACCCCAACGTCCCTGAATCGCTCGACGGCTGGAGCATCTTACACCGGATGTTCCGTTTCGATCGCCGCCGCTGGGATGCGCTCGATCGCGAGCGGCAGCAGACGATCGCCGCCGAAGCCGCGGCGCTTTTCGCCGCCTTCGCGAACGACCCCGACGCCGATTGCGGTTTGGCCCAGCTGCTCGGCGATAAGGGCGACCTCATGCTCACGTCGTACGCCCGCTCGTTCGACGCGCTCGGCGTCGCGCAGGCGCAGACCGACAAGCTCGCGCTACGCGATTTTCTCGAGCCGCTCTCCTCGTACGTCTCGATGCTCGAGTTGGGCCTCTACGGCGACACGGGGAAAATCCACGCCGACTTGCGCGACCGCGGGCTCAAGTTGCACTCGGATGAGTGGAACGCTGCGTTCGACGCGGCGCTGGCCGAGGTTGCGCGCGATCCGCGCAACGCCGGACGCCTGACGGCGCGCATCCCGCGCCGGCGCTACGTGTGCTTCTATCCGATGAACAAAAAGCGCGATGGCGCGGACAACTGGTATAACTTGCCGTTCGCGGAGCGCGCCGAGATGATGGCGCAGCATGGCAAGATCGGGCGTTCGTACCATGGGCTCGTTTCACAAGTCATCTCCGGGTCGATCGGGTTCGATGATTGGGAGTGGGGCGTCGACCTGTACGCCGACGAGCCGCTCGTCTTCAAGAAACTCGTCTACGAGATGCGCTTCGACGAGGCATCGTCACGGTTCGGCGAGTTCGGCCGATTTTGGACGGGAATGCAGTTTTCGATCGCGGCGCTGCCGGATTTCCTCGCCGGCGATCGGTCACCGCAGTTGCTCGCGGAGCGCGAACCAGCATTCCGGTAAACGCGACGAAGAGCGCCTCGCTCCTGGCTGCTTGCTCGCTCTCGCGGGCGCGGGCGGGCGGTTGCGCCTGGTGCGGCGAGCCATTACCCCCGCGCCGCCGCACGTGGTGCAGCGACGGCTGCAGCGAGGCGTTTTGGAACAACCACTGGTGGTCTCAGGCCCGCAGCGCGGCCAAACGCCGCGATAAGTATCGTTGCAGCCGCTGCGGGCACGTCGCACCGAAGCGACCCTCGCGCGTGCGTTTCCCGGCCGATGGGGACTACCGGGCGGCGATGCGGGCGTGGCGCGCCGGGAAGCCGGAGAACCGGCTCGAGGTCAATCATCGCCAACCGGCGCTCGGGGCACATCGAACGCTCAGCTGCGTGCACCACCTCGAAAATCTCGAGACGTTGTGCGTGGCGTGCCACCGCGAGATCACGGCGGCAACGCGGCCGCGGCGCCCGGCGGCCGACGGCGCGGGTCCCGCCGGGTAATTCGCCGAAGCGCGAGCGAGTGCGGAAGCTGCGGCGTTGAGTAATAACGTTCGGAACGAGCCGGGCAGTTCAGTCCCGGATTTCGAGCGCGACGAAGCCACCATCGGTGCTTATGAAAGCGCCAAGCTTCGCTATATCCGGGCCATCACGCAGGACGCCGAGACCAAGCTCCGCGAGGCGTTCGGCAAACGCCGCGAAGCGATCAACGACGAGATCTCCAACCTTCGCGCGCTCTCCAAGACGCGTTCCGAAGCGGCCGAAAAGGCCGCCCAAAAGTATGCCGCCAAGCTGCCGCACCGCGTTCGTAAGACCGGCGTGCGCCCGCCATCGTTTTGGGAACGCCTCGTGTCGTTCAACTCCGTCGACAAGTACTATCGCAATGCGCAGAAGGCGGCGGAGGAACTCGACGAGGTCAACGATCTGTTGCGCAAGCGCCGCGACCGGCTCGATGCGATGGAACGCGAGACGCGCCGCTCGATTTATTTGCGCGAAGAGGCGGTCCGCAAAAAACTTCAAACGCCCGAGGGCTTGGCGGCGCTGCATGCCGATCCGATGGTGAAGGCGGCCTTCTCGAAGATGCAAGGCGTGATGAACGAGCGCGCCAAGTACGACGAGCGCGTGAAGCGGGGCGAAGTGCCGCCCGAAGAGGCGCGCGATCGCGAAATGGCGCAGCGTGGCATGAAATTCGCCGTCGTGCCGCTCGAGGGCGTGATGATCTCGCGGATCGCGCGCTACGGAGCCGTCGAGTTCTACGTATTGCGCGACCTCGCAAACCACGAGTATCTGCTCTCGTGCGATCCGGCCCTGGAACCGCTGCGCGACTGCGTCTTCGACATCTCGCGTTCGGCCGCCGGCTATGAAGCCTCGTTGCGGCACACGCCGGACGGCGCTCCGATGCGCGTTCTCGATCACCTCAAAGCGGGTTTTTCGAGTAACGACGCGACCGATCTGTACGCCCGTCATCGGGCCGCACTGCGAACCGATCGCGCGACGCAGAAAACGACCCCGCGCGACGAGGACGAAGCCGAGATGATCGCGATGCTTGGTCTGCTCGCCGAAGCGGTGCTCAAGCGCGTCGCAAATGCGGCCAAAGCGGCCACCGCCGAAGGTAGCGAAGCCTAACTCTCAGCCTTCTTTAGCCGGTAAGCGGGCAAGCGGGGGTTTGAGCGGAGTCGTAGCCGGGCAACTAGGCTTTCGTGGCCAGCTCGCGCTTTGACGCCGTGACGCTTTCCTTAGCCCTGCTCTGTGCCGGATGTTCTTCATCGTCGAACGCAACGGCGAAGCCGTCGCCGAGCGCGGGTCCGAGGGTTGCGACGGTCGCCGTCAAGTCCGGGGTCATCCACCCGTCGTTGCAGATCGCGGGCGTCGTGACGCCGTACCGGCAAGAGGGAATTGCGGCCGATCTTACCGAGCCGATCGGAGACGTCGACGTCCAAGAAGGCGATCGCGTCCATGTGGGCCAGGCGCTCGCACACCTGATCACGGACGACCTCGAGGCGCAACTCGCAGCGGCGCAACGTACCGTGGCCGAGGACGTCGCGCGCTACGCGCAGGCCGCGTATCAAACCAACGCCACGAACGCGCAAGACGAGGCCGCGATCCGCGCGGCGCAGGCGACGCTGCACCAGGCGCGCGTCAGTCTCGATGGCGCGGAAACCGACCTGAAGCGCTACGAGACGCTCGAAGCGCAGGGCTATCTGGCACCGCAAACGGTCGATCAACAGCGAACCACCGTCGCCAGCGACGCGGCCGCAGTCAACGCAGCGCAAGCCTCGCTCAATCAAGCCGTTGAAAACGCGCGCGCCAACGGCCGCGGCAACGACGCCGGCGTGCAGCAAGCGGAGTTGCAATCCGCCCGCGCCGCGGCCGATGCCGGTCAGGCGACCGTGGAGCAACTGCGCCGGCAGATCGCGCGGGCCGCGATCGTCTCGCCGCTCGACGGCATCGTCGATGCGGTGAATGCGAACCCCGGCGAGTATCCTGCGGGCCGCCAGCTCTTCACGATCGAGCAGATGTCGAGCGTCTACGTTCTGTTGCCGACGTCGACCGCGCAGGTCGTGCAGATACGCTCCGGTGCACCGGCGACGCTCACGACCGCGGGCAACGCGCAGAAGGACAGCGGCAAGGTCGTCGCCGTTCTCGACGCCCTGCAGCCGGGAACGACGAACTTTACGGTCAAGGTGCTCGTCCCGAACGCCGACGGACATCTGCACGCCGGCATGCCGATTACCGGCGAGGTAGCGCTACCGGCCGTGAGCGGGATCGAGATTCCGGTGACGGCGTTCGTCGACGACACGCACGCGAGCGTGTACGTCGTGGACAACGATGTCGTAAAGACTACGACGGTGCGCGACGTGAAGGATGACGGCACGAACGCGATCGTCACGGGCTTGACGGCCGGGACGACCATCGTGAGCGACGTGGACTCCGTCGACGTCGGCAACGGGGATCGCATCAACACCGGCGCCGCCCCCGGCGCCGCCGGCACCACGCGCAAACACAAATAGATGTGGCTGACGCGGGTTTTCATCAAGCGCCCGACGCTGGTCTTCGTCTTCATTGCATTGACCTTGATCGCTGCCGTCATGGCGTTGCAGCAACTCGTCGTGCAGGAACAACCCAATAGCGGGCTGCCGGGCATCACCATCAGCGTCGGCTTCGCGGGGGCATCGACGACGGAATTGCAGACGGAGGTCGCGGAGCCGATCGAAGATCAGCTCGCGGGCACGCCGTACCTCGTAACCCAGAGCACGACGATCGAGAGCGGCTCCGTCTCGATCTCCGCCACCTTCTCGCTGCAGTCGACCAATCCGGAGAATATCGCAAACGTCGAGAAGGCGATTCAGTCGGCGCAACGTCAACTGCCCGCCGGGATCACCTCGCCGACCCTGCGCGTCGCAAACCCGAGCGAACCGGTCATCGTCACGCTCGCGCTCCTCTCAAAGAAGTACAATCAAGCCGAACTCGGCACGCTCGCCAACAATTCGATCGTTCCCAACATCGAACAACTCTCCGGCGTCTCGAACGTCAACGTCGCCGGAACGACGCAGCCGACATATACCGTTACCGTGGATCCCGATCTGCTTGCGGCCGACAACCTGACCCTCACCGATGTCGTCGATGCGATCTCCCCGAACAACGTTCGTGCACCCGGCGGCTACGTATACGAGCCCGGACGCGAGACCGAACTCGACGTTCGTGGCGATCTCGCGACGCCGCAGCAAGTTGCCGACCTTCCGATCCACGTCACCTATAGCGGGACGACCACCGCAAGTGCGACCGGTGCTTCCGGTACGTATGCGGGCGGCTTGGGCGGGCCGGTCAATGCGGCGAACGTGCCGATCATCGTCATCGGCGCCACGCCGGTGCCGGCGGTCGTGGGACGCAGCGAGCAACCGCGCCCGGTACGGTCCGACGTTTCCTACGGGACGTCGGGCGGAAATAGTGCCGGCAACTCGTCGGGCGGCGCGAGCATTTCCGCGGCGGGTTCGTCGGCGAACGCGAGCGCCAGCGTGCCGGTCGATCAGCCGGTCAATCCGCAATCGGGAGCAAACTCCGGGAGTTCGGCGACTGTGGCCGCGGCGGCCGGCGCCGAACCGTCGGGCGGTACGAGTTCGTTCGGCAGCGGCAGCGGTACCGCAACCTCGCCGTTCGTCGGCACGCTGCAAGAGTGGGCCGTACCGAGCGCCGACAAGCGCATTTCCGATGTTGCGACCGTCGCGTCGTCGACCGTCGTCCCGCGCATCTCGTCATCGCAAAACGGTCATCCCGGCGTGACGCTCAGCATCCAGAAACAGGCCGATGCAAGCGAGGTGACCGTCTCCGACGAGGTGATCAAAGCGCTGCCCGCAATCCAGCGCCAATTTCCGGATATCGAATTTCAGGTCGCGCACGTGCAGTCGACGTTCACCGAAGAACAGGTCGAAGGCGTCGAGCACACGCTGATCGAGGGCATCATCCTCACGGCGATCGTGATGTTGTTCTTCCTGGGCTCGTGGCGCAACGCGGTCGTGGTGATGGTCGCGATTCCGACCTCGCTCGGCGTGACGCTCTTCATCATGAACGCGCTCGGACTCACGCTCGATACCGTTTCGCTCATGGCGATGACGCTCGTTATCGGTATCCTCATCGACGACTCGACGGTCGTGTTGGAGAACATCGAACGTCACCATGCGGCCGGTGAATCGCCCGCCGATGCGGCGATCAATGGGCGCACGGAAATCGGTCAAGCCGCGATCGTGATCACGCTGGTCGACGTCGTCGTGTTCTTACCGCTGGCGTTCGTCGGCGGCCAGATCGGCCGTCAACTCAACGAGTTCGCAATCGTTATCGTCGTGGCGACTCTGACGTCGTTACTCGTCTCGTTCACCATCACACCGACCCTCGCCGGTTTATGGTCGCTCAAGTCGGCTTGGAAGCCGTGGAAGCCCATCCGGTGGTTTGACGAGCGCTTCAACGGCTTGCGGACGCGCTACAGCGAAACGTGGCTGCCCGCGAGCTTCGGGCGCCCGTGGCCGATTCTCGTTGCTGCCGTCGTCCTTTGTGCCCTGGCCTTTCTGCTCGTACCGACGGGGCTCGTCGGCGAGGAGTACATCCCGGCGGAAGATCAGGGCATCATTTACGCACAGGTCGCGTTTACCGCCGGACATCCGCTCACCCAGACGATCGCGGCAATGAACAAGCTGGAAGCCGCCACCAAGGAGGTCGTCACGCCGCATGATCTCCAGTACGAGACGACGGTCTCGGGTGCGTACAGCGCCGCGTTCGGCGGATTCGCGCAAGAAGGCAACGTCGGGCAGATCTCGATCTATCTCAACACCGACCGCAATACGTCGACATACGGCTACGTCGCGCAATTGATGCAGCGGTATGCGAAGATCGAGCCGTCCGCCACGATCAGCGTGGCCGCAGCGACGCAGCAAGGCGGCGGAAATCAGCAGCAGATCGACGAGCTGGTCGCCTCGACCGGGACCACCGACCCGACACCCGAGGCGGCCAAAGTGTTCACGGCTCTCCAGAACACGCCTGGTGCGACGGGCGTGCAGAACAGCGTAACCAACGCGGCGCCGCAGATGGAGATCGATTTCAATCGAGCGGCGCTACAGTCGCTCGACGTGAGCATCGGAACGGCCGCGGAAGCGGTGGAGGCGGCGTTCGGTGGCGATGTTGCCTCCACGATCGAAACGGCGGATCGCGGGCTCACCGACATCGAAGTGATGTACCCGCGCACCGATCAGACCTCGCTCGAGACGGTGTTGGCGATACCGCTGCGTTCGGAGAACGGCGGGATCGTTCGCCTGGGTGACGTGGCGTATCTTAGATCGGTGCCGGCGCCGCTCATCATCACGCGGCAGAACCGCGCGCAGGTCGTTCACATCACGGCCAACGTGGCCCCCGGATATGAACTCTCCAACGTGACGAATTCGTTCCAGAAGCAAGTCGCGGCGCTGCATCTCGCCAAAACCGTCACGATCAAACCGGCCGCGCAGGGGCAACAGGATCTGATGGGACAGGCCCTCGGGGCGTTGCTTTCGTCGCTGGCAATCTCGATCGCGTTGGTCTTCCTGCTGATCGTCGCGCTGTATAATAGCTACCGCACGCCGTTCGTGACGCTTTTCGCCATCCCGGTTGCGGTGATCGGCGCGCTCGGTGCCCTCTGGATCACGCACAACACGCTCAACCTGTACTCGCTGCTGGGCATGATTTTGCTGGTCGGGCTCGTGACGAAGAACGGCATCCTGCTCGTCGACTATGCGGATACCGTGCGCATCCGCGAAGGTAAGTCGCGCGAGGACGGCATTCGCGAGGCCGCATCGACGCGCTTTCGGCCGATCATCATGACGACGCTCGCGATGGTCGCGGGTATGTTGCCGCTCGCGCTTGGACTCGAACCCGGCACGTCGACGCGCGCGTCGCTGGCCATCGTCGTCATCGGCGGATTGCTCAGCTCGCTCGTGCTCACGCTGTTCATCGTGCCGATCATGTACCGCTGGATCGCGCCGAAGCAGCTGAAGGAAGAGACGCACCTCTCCTCCGATCAACCGCACGGCGGCGGCCAGCCCGCGCCGGCCTAGACTTCCGTAGGTATTACGTAATGTTGCCCTGGGCGTGCAAGGCGGCGAGGACGTTCTTGGGCGTCATCGGTGCGGTGCGCACGCGCACGCCGGTCGCGTCGAAGATCGCGTTGGCGATCGCGGCCGCGGTCGGGCGCGACGAGGGTTCGCCCGCTCCGCCCGGCGCGATCGTGGGCCGTTTGATCATCACGACCTTCACCTCGTCGGGAATGTCGTGCATGTGCGCGATCGGGTAGGTGACCCAATCCGTCGACGTCACGTTGTGGTTGTCGAAGGTCGTCTGCTCGTAGATCGCACGGCTCATCGATTGGATCAGGTTCGCCTCGATCGTCCCCTGCAGCGACTTCGGATTGACGATGAAGCCGCAGTCGTGGGCGCAGATCAGCCGCCGCACGCGTACGACGCCGGTCTTGGGGTTGACGCCGACTTCGGCGACGGTGGCAACGGTCGTCACTACGCGCGTTGCGAACGCCACTCCGCGTCCGATCAGCTCGCCATCGGTGCCAACGCGTTTCTTTGAACCGGACGGGCGACTCTCCCAGCCGGACGCCTGGGCGACATAGTGCAGCGCCTCGATGTGGCGCGGCGCCTTGAGGTGCTTGATCCGAAACGCGATCGCGTCCATACCGGCGTGGCTTGCTAATTCGTCGATGAAGGACTCGATGATGAAGGTCGTGCCGGGACCTTCCGGGTCGCGCATGTGCGCGGTCCGCAGCGGCGAGTTCCCGGGCGTAAACGGTGCGACCAGTTCCGCGCTTGCGCGCATGTTGGGGATCTCGTATTTCGCGCTGGCCGAGCCGTACTGTCCGAACTCGTACACGACCGCATCGTTCGGAAAACCGGCCATCTGCCCGGCGAGGAAACTACCGGCCACACTGGGCTGCGAGAAGACCTCGTTGCCGTTGAACTGACGGATCACCGCGTCGAAGGCGACGATCCCGCCGTCCTGCACGTTGCCGCGCAACCGGCCGGCCATCGCCGGGGCTTTCGTGCCCCACTGAGTGTTGTCGGCGCGCATCGACTGCACGCGCACCGGATGCCCGACTGCACGTGAGAGAAGCGCTGCGGCCGCGGCCGATTCTTCCAATCCCGCGCGTCCGTACGAGCCGGCGTCGGAGGTCCACACCACGCGCACTTGCTCGGGCGGCAGCTGCAGCAGTTTCGCCATTCCCTGGCGCAACGCGTGCGTTTTCTGGGTGCCGGACCAAACCGTGACGCCGTCGGCGCGCACGTCGGCGACGGAACAGCCCGGTCCCATATTCGCGTGCGACTGGAAGGGCCAGAAATACGTCGCTTCGATCGGGGTGCCGCCGATGTTGGCATCAACGTCGCCGTCTTTCACGACGTTTTGTTTGATCGCCGGCTGGGCCCACATAAAGTCCGCGAGCTGCGCTTGCGCCGGCAGCGTAACGGCCGGCGGAGTCCAGGTCGTCTTGAGCGCCCGTGCCGCGCGGACTGCATCCCATTCCCGCGTGGCGACGACGCCGGCGAAACCGGCGACGTGCACGACGCGCGCATCACCGATGCCGTGAACCGACGACGCGTCGACGTCCACGAGCGTGGCGCCGATGCTCGGCGGATAGACGAAGCGCCCGTGCAGCATACCGGCGGGCTTGACATTGACGACGTATGGATAGCGGCCGAAGGCTTTGCCCGCCGCGTCCTTGCGCGGCAACGAGGCGCCGGCGATGCGATAGTCGATCCAATCTTTGGGTTTCGCCGGGACGGTGAGGTCGACGTTGAACCCTTCGCCCGTCTGCGGAAACACCGGATCGGGCGCGAGCGCCGAAAGGACGTCCGTATACCGAAGCGTTTTCGTCGCGTCGCCGGCGACGTGGATGACGCCGGCGTTGACGCTTAACTGCGCCACCGGCACGCCGAGCTGCTGCGCCGCGGCAGCGAGCAGAATGCTGCGCATCTCGGCGGCCGCGTTACGGATGGCGAAGTTGCCTTGGTAGGTTGAGAAGCTGCCGCCGACACCGCCGGCGCTGACCGTGTCGCTCGTATCGCCGAGCATCGGCCGTACGTGCTCGAACGGAACGTCGAGTTCGTCGGCGACGAATTGCGCGAAGCCCGTAGGTACGCCCATCCCGACTTCGACCTTGTCGGTGTACATCTCGACGGTGCCGTCGGGCAGCATGCGTAGCCAGTCCCCGAGCGTGGTCATCTTTGCCGGCGGCGGCGCGTCGGCTGCCCACGCAAAACTGTGGACGCCGCCGCCGGCGGCGACGACGACGACGAGGGCCGTTGTGCCCGCCAGGAACGTTGCGCGCGTGCTCATGCCGTCATCTCCTTAGCGGCGCGCTCGACGGCGCGCAGGATCGCGACGTGCGAACCGCAGCGGCAAACGAGACTTCCGAGCGCCTCTTTGATGCGGGCGCGGCTCGGCTTTTTCTCACGTGCGAGCAACTCGGCAGCGGTCATGATCCAACCATTGAGGCAGTAGCCGCACTGCATCGCTTGCTCTTCGGCAAACGCCGTTTGCAGCGGATGCGGATGCTGTGGAGTTCCGAGCCCGGCAAGCGTCGTAACGGCGCGGCCCTCGGCGAAAGAAACCGGCGTGACGCACGAACGCGTCGCCTTCCCGTCGACGTGGACGGTGCAAGCGCCGCACTGAGCGAGCCCGCAGCCGAATCGAGGGTTCTCCAGCGCGAGGTTGTCACGCAGCGCGTAGAGTAACGGCGTCTCCGGATCGGCGTGGACTTCGTGGGCGTGTCCGTCGACACGCAGCCGGATCGTTTTGTCCATAGTCGTTCCCCTCGCCGGATGGCAGTGTGAGGCGCTTCGCGGGGGCGGCCTCAAATACTGCCGAAACCGCGCGCGCGTTGCGCGCGATCCTTTGGGGCGGCCTGCGCTGTGACATGCTGGATATAACGGCGGCCGATTACCCGAACGCGCCCGCCGCGCGGAGCTCGCCGATCTTGTGGTCGTCGTAGTGCAGCAGGCCGCGCAGGATGTCGCCGGCGTGTTCGTTGCGTTGCGGTGCGCGGCGCATCGGCGGCGTTGTGGTGCCGACGCGAACGGGACTACCGATGCTGCGAACGCTGCCGAAGCGTGGATGCTCGGTCGTGACGATCAATCCTCGGGCGTCCGTCTGAGGATCGAGGAAGGCTTCTTCGACCGAATTGACCGGACCGCACGGGACGCCGGCTTCGCGCAGGAGCGCGAGCCACTCGGCCGAGGGTTTCCCGCGCAGCGCCCGCTCGAGGACCGGCAGCAATTCCTCGCGATGGCGGTAACGCGAACTCGCACTGTTGAAGCGCTCGTCGGCGGCGAGCTCCGGCGTTCCGAGCACGTCGCACAGGCGAACGAAGAATTTCTCCTTCGCGCACACGACGACGATCCAACCATCCGAAGTTTCAAAGGCGCCGAACGGCACGATCGACGGATGCGCTGAGTGCGCCATGCGCTGCGGCACCGTTCCGGCCGTGAGATTCCACGTTGCAACATAGGTCAGCATGCCCATTGCAACATCGAACAGGCTCGTATCGCAATCCATGCCGACGCCGTCGCGACGCGCGGCATGGATGCCGCTCATCAGCGCTAGCGCCGCCACGTAGCCGCCCGAATAATCGACCAGCGACAAGCCGGACTTCGCCGGCGGTCCATCGGGCTCGCCGGTAAGGCTCATCCAGCCGGTCATGCCCTGGAGGATGTAATCGTACGCCGGCTCGGCGCGTCGCGGACCCGTCATGCCGAAACCGCTCAGCGAACAACAGACGATGCGCGGATTCGCCGGGCACAAATCGCCATAGCGCAAGCGCAGCCGTTCGGGAATATCGCCGCGCAGATTCGAGTACACGGCGTCGCTGCACGCCACGAGATCGCGCAAAACCGATTGACCTGCGTCCGTGAGGAGATCGAGGTTCAGCGACCGCTTGTTGCGGTTGAAGGCTTGGAAGAAGAGGCTGTCTTCGCCGGACTGATGCGGCGGCACGTAGCGTCCGATGTCGCCACCGTTGTGCGGGTCTTCGATCTTGATGACGTCGGCGCCGAGGTCGGCCAGGTGAACGCTCCCGAACGGTCCGGCACCGTACTGCTCGACGGCAACGATCCGAACGTCCTCGAGGGGCCTGCGCGTCGTCATGCTCCGCCTTTTGCCGTGGAGAACCCCTATTCCGGGGTACGAGTCACGGGATGGAGCGCCGAGTTGGGACCGCCGGATGGACGCTGCCAAGTAACGTCCGCGATCGATTTCGTGACGAAGGGACGCAACTCGAGCGCTCGTCATTTTACGGTCCGCATCGCCGTACGACGTACGCCCGCTGGGCCGCCGGCGTTCCGGATGATTTCCGGTTTGCGCCAAAAATGCCCAAGGAGATCACGCACGCGCGGCGCCTCGTCGATGTCGACGAAGCGCTCACGCAGTTCCTCGACGCGAGCTCGGGGTTGGGCCGCAAGCGTGATGTCCTGCTCGTGACGGCGCGCCGCACGTCTACTATTCGGATTACGCTCGTGCGCGGCTCGATGCGATCGCTCGTACGCTGCGCGCTGCGGAGGCGCCGGCGTGGTGCATTTTCGACAACACGGCACGAGGCGCTGCAACAGCCAATGCGTTGGCTGTGTTGGAGGCTCTATGACGCGAACACCCGCTATTGACGCCGGCGCGCTCAACGCAGCCGATCGCAAGATCTACGACGCCATCGCCGGACCGCGTGGCGGCATGGGTGGCCCGTTCGCCGCGTGGTTCGTCGTGCCTGAAATCGCGGGGCACGTCAACACGCTCGTCAACCGTTTACGCTATGAGAGCAAACTCGATCCGCGCATCTACGAACTGATCACCTTGATCGTGGCGCACGAGTGGTCGGCGGAGTTCGTTTGGCGCGCGCACGCCAAGGCCGCCCTCAAAGCCGGCGTGAGCGCGCAGGCGCTCGACGCCATCGAACGCGGCGGGGCTCCGCAGTTTACCCAAGCGGACGAGCGTGTGACGTACGACTTCGTCCACTCGCTCCTGACGGGCCACAAAGTTGACGATGCGCTCTACGCCCGGGCGAGCGAGTGCCTCGGCACGGCCGCGCTGGTTGAAATCGTCACCGTTGCCGGCTACTACTCGATGAACGCGATGATCAATAAGGCCTTCGACGTCGGCTAGTTCCGTCAGTCGAAGTCGAACAAGCGCTTCGGGTTGTCGACCAAAATGTGGTGGCGGACGGCCTCATCCGGCGCGAAGTCCGCGAGCATGTCGATGAGGTCGCCGTCGTTGGGCATCTGGTTTGCTTCGAACACGTAGGAGTGCGGCCAGTCCGATCCCCAGATGACGCGGTCGGGGGCTTGCGCGATGATCGCGCGGGCCATCGCAACGAAATCCTCATAGCGGCCGCCGAGCGCGAGGTGCCGGTCGGGGCAGATCAGTTTCAGATGCATGTTGGGTTTGGCCAGGAGGTCGAGTAGCGTGCGAAACGCCGGCTGATCGAGTCCGGCTCCGGGGTCGATACCGGCAAATTCGTCGATGATCGTCGGCAACGGCACGTTGCCGATGAGGTCGGAATGCACTTCGAGGCTGTCGCCGTCGATCTGAAACTCGACGACCCACGCGGCGGGTTCGATGCGCGCGATGTTCGCGTGAAACGCCTGCGCGTCGAACTCGCGGCGGACGACCTTGGCAAACGGAAAGCGGAGTCCGCGAATACCGCCTGCGTGAAGGCGCTTGACCTCGTCCGCCGTCATGCTTGCGTTTGCCCGAACCATTCCGCGGATCCGGCCGTCGGAGCGCGCGATTGCGTCGAGGGTCACCGCCGGATCCAGGTCGTGAACGCTCGGTGTAACCACGAAACCACGTTCGATGCCGATCGCGGTGGAGATGCGCAGCCAATGTTCGATCGGTGCGGTGGGCGGCGTGTAGCGACGGCTCTCGGCGTACGGGAAGCGATCCGGCGGCCCGAAGATGTGAAAGTGCGAATCCCAACTTCCCGGCGGGACGGCCGTGCGCGGCTTCTTTGGATTGGGATCGGGCGGGAACGGGATATCCACGTGCGTGGTCGTCATGGTGCTCATGCTGATGTGACGCTTTCCAAGACCGAAACGCGCAGCAGGCGAGCGGGATTATCCGTACACATCGTGCGCATTTCTTTGGCGTCGATACCGAACGCCGCCATGTAGCCGGAGATCAGTCGCATGCATTCGACGGAGTGGGGAAACAGCGGCTCGCCGGCATCGCTCGAGAGCGTGCAATGCTCGGGGCCCACGGCGCGAATCGCCGCATACATCTTGGCCGGATCGATGCCGATCAACGGGGAGAGTTCGTCAAAGGTGAAATTGAGCGTGATCCCGCGGCCGGCGAGATGCTGCATCTCGGCGATCGTGAGATCGATAAACGGGCTGAACGGATGGTCGATCACGGTTTGGCAAAAACCGATGCTATCGCACAGATCGGCGATGGCCCAAATCTCCGGATGCGTCGCATGTCCGGTGAAGAGCGCGACGCCGGCATCCGCAATCGCGCGGATGTACTCGGCATACTCTGCCTTTAATTTACCATTCGCTTCGAGCATGTAGTAGCCGCGCGCGACCGCGAGATCCCAGGGGAGCGGCTCGGAATGTTCGCCGGGCTGCGCCGATGCATCCCACCAGCGCACGAGCCCACCGACGGTATTCAACGTGTTCGCGTGATTGAAGACCGGCAGCCACACCGCAGCGATCCCGTCCGCCAGATTCTCGCGCAGTCGCTGCAGCGATGGTGGGCGATTGTCCATCGTAATGCCGTATCCGGCATAGCACGTTATGGGCGCGACGCCTTCCGTCTCGGCCCAGACGTGCAGCGCGTCGTTCAGGGCCGCGACATCGCGTGCCGGCCGATACTCACCCGTGATGTTGCTCGACACCGTTTTGTAGAGGATGCCGCGCATGTGACTTTGCGATGCCAGCTTCGCGAGCGAGAGCGCGTCTTGCTGCCCTTCATGCGCGTGACAATGAATGTCGTACATGTCCGCAACGCCCGGCACGGCCGGCGGATACACGACGCCGGGCCGGTAACGCCGGCGAGTCGGATAGGAGGTTACGCAACGTTCTCGAGAAGGGGTCGCGTTGTTCGGGCGCTCGTTCATCGGCGTCACGATGCTTTCTGGTTTCTCGACCACAGAGGTGAACGAGGCGTAGATTATTAACCGCAATCGCCAATCATCCTAGGCCGGGCGGATCGGACAATGGAGATAGATGATGCGTAATCGACCCTTTGCCTTAGCGTTGCTGGTTGCGCTGATCGGGACGCTGGGCGGCTCGCCTGCCCGAGCGGCGGACCCGCCGTTCGTCATCCCGACGATCAGCTCGATGACCGGCGCCGGCGCGTTTAGCGGAAACGAGACCAAAGACACGCTCGGCCGTCTCGAGACGGCCATCAATCGACAAGGTGGAATCAAGGGCCGGCCGATCCACTTTGAGGTGTACGACGATCAAAGTAAGCCCCAAGTCGCCGTTCAGCTCTTGAGCCAGATCATGGCGGGCGGATCGCAGGTTGTCTTGGGGCCACAGCTCACCAACGCGTGCCTGGCCGTCGTGCCGTTCGTGCAAAACAAGATCGTGCAATACTGTATGTCTCCGGGGCTCGACCCGCCGAAAGGGTCGTATAGCTTCGCCGCGAGCGTCAGCGGACCGGATATCTTTAGCGCGATGGTCCACTACTTCCACAGCAAGGGGTGGAATCGCATCGCGACCCTGACCACGTCGGACGCAACCGGTCAGCAGGCCGATCAGCGACTCGGGGGCGCCGTCGCGTTGCCCGAAAACAAGGGCACGCAGATCGTCGATCAAGAGCACTTCGCGCCGACCGATCTTACCGTCGCCGCCCAAGTCGCGCGGCTGAAGGCGGCGACGCCGCAAGTATTGATCGTCTGGGTCATCGGAACGCCGTTTGTCACGGCTCTGCGCGGACTCTCCGATGCGGCCTTCGACGTGCCGGTCGTGGGGTCGAATTCGAACATGATCTACGATTTGATGAAGCAATGGGCGCCGTACATGCCCTCGCAGCTGATCTTCTCGGGCCCCGGGTTTCTCGGGGGCGTCGTTCCGCGCGCGCAGGCCGGCGCAGTACGGCAGTTTTATTCGGTGAGCAAGGATGTGGGTGTTACGCCGGACTTCGGGCTCGCGCTCAGTTGGGACCCGGCGCTGATCGTCGTCGCGGCGCTTCGGCAACTCGGCACGAGCGCAACGGCGGATCAGATTCACGCATACATCGAGAAGATCCACGATCTTCCCGGAATCTTAGGCGTCTACGATTTCACCAACGGAGAGCAGCGCGGCCTGACCCAAAAGGACCTGACGATCATGCGTTGGGATGCAAAGAAAGCCCAATGGGTCGCCATTAGCCGGGCCGGCGGCGAACCGTTTTGAACCGAGCACCTATGCGACGGGTGCGCCGGCGAGGGCGTCGAGCCAGTCGAACGCACGTTCTTCCGAGAGTTGCGCCGCCCGGGCGTCGTAGCGCGGTGATTCCTCACGCGCAAAACCGTGATAGACCCCATCGTAGACCGCAATTTCGCCGCTCTTGCCTCGCAGTGCGGTGCGAATGAGTTCGATTTGGTCGAGCGGCACCAGCGGATCGATTTCGGCAAAATGGAAGCTGAACGGCTTCGTCACCGACGCCGCTTCATCGAGATGGCGGTGGATGTTCGCGCCGTGAAACGCCGCCGCGGCATCGGCGCCGAGTCGCGTGAGGCCGAGAAACGCGTGCCGGCCCCCAAAGCAAAAGCCGAGCACCGCAAACTTGCCGTTCCATTCCGGCCGGCCGGCCAGCGCGTCGCGCGTGCGGCGCATGTCGTCGACGCCGTCTTCGATGTCGTAGTTGCGGACCCGCATTTCGGCCCGCTCGCGTATGCCGTCCTCGAGCGGTCCGGGTTGCGTGCGCCAAAAGAAGTCCGGTGCGATCGCGATGAAGCCGCGCGCCGCATAGCGATCCATCGTGTGTTTCAATCCCACGGTCACGCCGTAGATCGACGATACGACGATAATCGCGGGCGCGGGCCGGCGTTCGGGCAAGACGAGATGCGCATCGAACGTGCCGCCGCCGGCGCCCGGAATCGCGATCGTTTCGACGGCCGGCATCACAGCATCCGCGTCGGCATGTTGATCGTGCGCCACATGTGCGCGGACGGCGAGTCGTCGAAACCGAGACCCTCTTCGGGTTGGCGGAAGTGCTTCTCGATGATGTCGATAAAGTCGTCGATATCGACGGTAACGTTGGGATCGAACGAGTAGATGTCGTTACATGTGATCATGCGCGCGGTCATGTACCACTTGTGCTTGCGCGCCTTTTCGTAATCGCGTTGAATGTGCGGGTCGGGCCGAAAATCCGCGCCGAAATTCTGGACGTAGGTCGCGGGGTATTCGTAGCCGACGTCCGGATCGGCATAGAAGCGCAGCGACTGATGTGCGCGAACGGACCAGCTGATTTCCTCATCGACGTAGGGTTCGATGAGTTGCGCGCCCCAGTAGCCATGATCGCCTTGCACGAGGCCGGCGACGGCGATGTCGTGGAGCAGGCACGCGAGCACGATCTTTTCTTCGAGCCCGTTGATGCGCGCGAGCCGTGCCGACTGAAGTAAGTGCATCGGGGCGAAACGTAGCCGAAAAAAATCAACGAGCGTGGGTTTGTCCGGCATGCGTGGTAGCCGCGGATCCGGGCCCATCAGCAATTTCTTGCCGCGATTCTTCGGATCGCGCGACGTGACGAGCGGCCCGAGCCGCGGGTCGCGTTCGCCCGAGAGATACAGCGCCGACTTGACGGGAATGACGTTCTCGAGTTCGAGCGCCATGCGCGCTTCCAGTTCGTCTGCCAGCACCGAGAGCGATTTTGCCCCAACCTGCATCTGGTCCATCATTGTTCCTTCGCAGTCCCGGCTCGGCAGCCTTTTGGTCACATCCGCCGGTAGAGCAACGCTTCGGCGACGTGATCGCGGGCCAGGCGTTCGGCGCCGGACAGGTCGGCGATCGTCCGCGCGACGCGCACGATCCGGTCGAAGCTGCGGGCACTCAGCCGTTCGCGCTGCATCACGCTTTCAAGTAACGCCGACGACGCAGCATCGAGTGCCGCATGGACGCGTAAATCTCCGCTGCGCAAGTCTGCATTGACGGTCCGGTTGCGCGCGCGCTGCCGCTCGCGTGCGGCGACGACCCGGGTGCGGATCGCCGTCGATGTTTCGGCGCGCTGCGCGGTGGCGAGCTCGCCGTAGGGCACGCGCACGACGTTCACGTGCAGGTCGATGCGATCCAGGAGCGGTCCCGATATGCGGCCGCGGTAACGTTCGACCGTTGCATCGTCGCAGCGGCAGTCGGCATTGCGTTCGCCGCGTTGGCCGCAGGGGCACGGATTCATCGATGCGACGAGCGAGAAGCGCGCCGGAAACGTGCACGAACCGGCGGCTCGTGCGATCGTCACCGTTCCGTCTTCCAGCGGCTGGCGCAGCACCTCGAGCGTCGCGCGCGGGAACTCCGCGATCTCATCGAGGTAGAGGACGCCGCGCGATGCCAGCGTCACTTCGCCCGGCCGCGGCGTGCTGCCGCCGCCGACGAGCGCGATGCGGCTGCTCGTATGATGCGGTGCCCGAAACGGCCGCCGGTGCACGATGTGCGGCTCGCTGCCCAGCAGCCCGGCGATGCTGTAGACGGCGGTCACGTCGAGCGACTCGTCGGCCGTCATCGGCGGCAGGATCGACGGCATGCGCCGCGCGAGCATCGTCTTGCCGCAGCCGGGCGGACCGATGAGAATGACGTTGTGTCCGCCCGCGGCCGCGATTTCGAGCGCGCGCTTGGCGACGACCTGTCCGCGAACATCCGCGAAGTCGTCGGCATCGTTTGGTGCGTCATCGGCCGGCGGCAGCGCGGAAGCGCCGATCCGGTATTTTGCGCCGTTGCCGAGCACGGCCGCTACCGCGTCGGCCAACGTGGCGACCGCGTAGGCCTCGATGCCGGGGATGAGGGCGGCTTCCGCGCGGTTCGGCAGCGGAACGATCGCGCGCGAAATGTTCGCTCGTTTGGCGGCGATCAACATCGGCAACGTCCCGGCGACCGCGCGTACGGTTCCATCGAGCGCAAGTTCGCCCAGCATGACGAACTCCGCCAGCGGCTTGGCAGCGACTTGCCCGTCTGAAGCCAGAAGCGCGAGCGCGATCGGGAGATCGAATGCCGGGCCCTCCTTGCGCACGTCGGCCGGCGAAAGACTGATGAGCAGCCGCCCCGCGGGCAACATGAAGCCCGAGTTGATCAATGCCGAGCGGACGCGGTCTTTCGATTCGGAGAGCGAGCGGTCGGGCAAGCCGATGATCGAAAGCGAGGGCGTTCCGGGCGACGCGTCGGTCTCGACCCGAACGATCAACCCCTCGACGCCGTGCATCGCGCAGGCAAACGAACACGACAACACCTGGTTCTTCTGTGCGCTCGCGCGGCGGCGGCAAGTGACGCGGCCCGCAAGGAGCACTTCCCCGACCGGCAAAAAGGTGCAGCATGCACCGCCTCGCTGACGCCGCTTAGGCAGCTAGCGTGTTCTCGCCGTACGTTGCGCAACAGTTGCTGCTGATGGTCGTGCAGGCCGTGTTCGTCGGCGCGTTGCTGGTGACGGCGTTTCGTCTGCGGGGAACCTTCGGCCCGGCCCTCGTGTACATCGTCTTCGGCGTCATTTTCCAATACGCGAATTTGCTGGCCGGAAGCGTTTATATTCCGCTCACTCCGTGGCTCGTCGTAAGCCCGGGATCCGTCGTCTTGTTCCCCGCGATCCTGTTTCTCGTGCTGTTCGTCTATTTGAGCGAGGACGCCCTCGAGGCGCGCAAGCTCATCTACGGCGTAGCGATTGCGAACCTCGTCTTTTTGCCGTTGGGCCTGATCGTCGCGTTGCAGTTGCAATCTCCCCAGGTCATCAACCCCTTTCATCTTGCGGCGGACCTCTTCACGTTTCAGCCGCGCATCGTGTTCTCGAGCGCGCTCGTGCTCTTCATCGATACGCTCTTCGTGTGCTTGCTCTACGAATGGGTCGGCCGTTACACGCGGTCCGTTTTCGTGCGCGTGTATTTGTCGCTGACCGTGACGCTGTACTTCGATTCGATCGCGTTCGCCACCCTAGCGTTTGCGGGTAGTCCGCCGTACGTCGACATCATGCTCTCGCAACTCGCGGGGAAAACGGTGGCGGCGCTGATCTACTCGATTCTCCTCGCAACGTATCTGCGCTACTTCAACGTCACCGAAAGTGTCGTCGTCGGCGAAGGGCGGGCCTTGGGCGAGATGTTCCGCGTGCTGACGTACCGCCAGCGCTATGAAGAATTGCAGAAAATCGTCGTGCGCGACGCGCTGACGAACGTCTACAACCGCGGGTTTTTCGATGAGGCGATCGAGAAGTACATCGCGATGTCGAAACGGTCGGGCCGGCCGATCTGCATGATGATGGTCGACGTCGACTTCTTCAAACGAATCAACGACACGTACGGACACGCCGAGGGTGACCGCGTCCTCCAACTGATCGCCGCAGCCCTCGTCTCGTCGCTGCGCATCTCGGACTATGTCTGCCGCTACGGCGGCGAGGAGTTTGCGATTTTACTCCCGCAAACCGAATTGGCCCAAGCGAAGATGCTTGCCGAGCGGATCGTAGACGAACTGCCGCGCGCGCTCTCAACCGGTTGGCGCGGCGCCGAGGCGATGAAGATCACGGCGACGATCGGCGTCGCGGAGCTGCCGCTCGAAGCCGCCGACGGCGCCGAGCTCGTGCGCATCGCCGACCGCCGTCTCTACGCGGGCAAGGTGGCCGGACGCAACCGCGTCGTTGCCGGCGACTAGGCACGTGATGCGCCGCGCAGAGATGCTGGCCGTTGCGACCGCAGCCGCAGCGTGTGCCGCCGCTCCGCTGCGCGCGCTCGCGGCGCCGGCGTTGCGGGTCGCGCTCGCTGCAACGGATTCCTCGATCCTCGTTCCGGCGGCGGACGCATTCGGCTATCTCGCGCGCGCCGGCTTAGCCGTCGAACCGCAAATGCTGGCCAACGGCGCCGCGACGATAGCGGCGATCATGGGCGGCAGCATCGATCTCGGCGGATCGAATAGCCTCTCGTTTTTGCAAGCACGCGAAAAAGGGCTGCCGCTCAAGATCGTCGCGCCGCAGGCCATCTACCGCACCGGCGCGGCCTCGACGGCGCTGGTGACCGGCACGGATTCAGCGCTGCGAACCGGCCGCGACCTGGCCGGCAAGGTCGTCGCCGTTAACGCCTTGGGCGGCTCGCCCCACATCGCGGTCAAGGCCTGGATCGACAAGAGCGGCGGGGATGCCGGGACCGTGCACTTCGTCGAACTCCCGTTTCCGGCGATGCCGGCCGCCCTTGCCGGCGGCCGGGTCGATGCGGCGATGATCGCCGAGCCGGCGCTTACGGCCGCCCTCGAGCAGGGACGCCTGCTGGCCGATGCGTACGGGGCGATCGGGCCGCTGTGGCTCTCGGACTGCATCGTCGCGACGGAGACCTGGCTCGACGCCAACGGCGACGTCGCGCGGAGGTTCGCGCAAGCCCTCCACGCGACGGCCATCTGGGCTAACCGGAACCACGACAAGACGGCCGGCCTCGCCGCGCGGACGCTGAAGATCGACCCGGCGGTGGTGCGCACGATGCGGCGCGCCATCTTTGCCGAAACGGTGACGCCGCGGCTGCTGCAGCCCGTGATCGACGCCGGCGTTGCGTACGGTGTGCTCGGCAAACAACAGCGGGCGGAGGATGCCTTCAGCCGCTACGCGCTCTAACGCGCAGTAAGCTGCGAACCGCTCTCCACACGGTGCACAGCCGCACACGCGGTGGCTGTGGATAACCTCAGCCGAGCGTGCTCCGAGCGCACGGGGCGGCTGGCAAAGCCCTGTATTTCCAGGGCTTTGCGCGCACACGGCATCGCGCGCGCCGCGCGGTGACCCCTGCGGCGGGCACTTCCTGCAGGTGCCGGGATGCCCGGTGAACGGCGCGTTCACACCAGGCAATTGCCGCGCTTTCACACCGTGAAACGCAAAGTTTCGTGCACAAATCGGGCTAATTGCGCTCGAATGAGGCGATGCGGTCCGGCGGCGTCTGCGCGTGCCCGGGAGGCGCATCGGTATGCCTCTAGCCGCTTCTTCCGGGTACGGGCAAGCCAAAGATGCCGCGCGCGGCGAACGCATCGCGACCCGGCAAACGTCGGAGGGTCTCCTTCTTGAGAAGCCCTGTCAAATACACGCGTCCTGCACGTCCGCAGGGCGTCCCAACGACCCCCGAGTAGTCGGAGTGCGGTATGAAACGACTCGTCCTTCTCGCATGCGCGCTCGTCTTTGCGACCGGCTGCACGACCACTACATCCGGCGGGAAAACGATCGGAGTCTCGATCCAAAATCGCGAGGCACAATTCTACCAAGATATGGAAGCCGGGATGAAGGCCGAGGCGCTAAAATACGGCTATGCGGTCAACGTTGTCGACGCGAGCCGCGACAACTCCAAACAGCAGAGTCAGGTCGAAGATTTCATCTCGGAAAAGGTGGCGGCAATCGTCCTTACACCCTATGACTCGCAGGCGATCGGGTCGGCCATCGTCGAGGCCAATAAGGCCGGCATCCCGGTCTTCACAGCCGACATCGCCAACGGCTCGAGTCAAGGGACGGTCGTCGCGCATATTGCGAGCGACAACGTCCAGGGCGGCGGCCAGGCCGGCAAGCTGATGTGCGCGGCCGTCCCCGGCGGCGGCTCCGTCGCCATCCTCGACGAGCCCGAAGTGACCAGCGTCCAGGATCGCGTCAAGGGCTTCAAAGCGGCCCTGGCCGCGGTCTGCCCCAAGGTAGCGATCGTCGCCGACATCGACGGCGGCGGCGAGCGCGCCAAGGCCTCGTCCGCGACCGAGGACATCCTCCAGTCGCACAAGGACCTCAAGGGCATCTTCGGGATCAACGACGATTCGGCGCTAGGCGCTGCCAAAGCGGTGGAGGCGGCGGGCCTGACCGGCAAAATCGCGGTGATCGGTTACGACGCGACGCCCGAGGCGCGCGACGCGATCAAGAGCGGAACGATGTACGGCGATGCCATCCAGCATCCCGACCAGATCGGCGCAAAAACGATCGATGCCATTGCGGATTCGTTCGCCGGGAAACCGGTGCCGAAGAAAATTGCCGTGGCCGTCGGCACCTTCACTAAAGCCGACGCGAAATAGCCTTGGCGGGAGCACCGCCGCTGCTGCGCATGACGGCGATCACCAAATCATTTCCGGGCGTGCGCGCGCTCGACGGCGTTTCGTTCGAAGTCGCTAGCGGCGAAGTGCACGCGCTCGTCGGCGAGAACGGTGCCGGCAAATCGACGTTGATGAAAATTCTTGCCGGTGCGTATGTCGCCGACGGCGGCACGATCGAAATCGACGGGCAACGCGCGACGATCGATGGACCGAAGGCGGCCGAGCGGCTCGGCATCGGGATGATCTATCAGGAGTTCAACCTGGTCCCCGATCTCGGCGTGATCGAAAACATCGTGCTCGGTATCGAGCCGACGCGCGGACTCTTCCTCGATCCCAAAACCGCCACGGCCCGCGCGACCGCGGTGTTGGCGGAACTCGGCATCACGCTGCCGCTCGACCGGCCGGCGCGGCGTCTGTCGGTCGCCGAACAGCAATTGACCGAGATTGCCAAGGCTCTCGTGCGGCACGCGCGTTTGATCGTGATGGACGAACCCACGGCCGCATTGACCGACCGCGAAACCGACGCATTGTTCGCGCTGATCGCGAAACTCAAAGCGCAGGGCGTCGCGTTCGTCTACATCTCGCATCGGCTCGAAGAGTTGCCGCGCATTGCCGATCGCATCACCGTCATTCGCGACGGCCGCGCGATCGAGACGCGAGCGACGGACGCGATGCCGCAGGACGAGATGATTCGTCTGATGGTCGGCCGCGCGCTCGAAGCCCACTTTCCCGATCTCCCGCCGGTTGCGTCCGATGCCGTGGTGCGGCTGGCGGTACGCGATCTGCGCGCCGCGAGCAACGTGAACGGCGTGTCGTTCGAGGTGCGCGCCGGCGAAATCGTCGGCCTCGCCGGGCTCGTCGGTGCGGGACGTACCGAGATCGTCCGCGCGATTGCCGGCGCCGACGTTGCGACCGGCGGCGAGATCGCCGTCGACGGGCATCCGCTTGCGGCCCGCAGCCCGCATGCGGCGATCGAGGCCGGCATCGCGTTTATCACGGAAGACCGCAAGGCGCAAGGGCTCGTGCTCGGCATGACCGTCCGCGAAAACACGACGCTGGCCCACCTCGCGGCATATTCGCGCGGCCCGTTCATCAGCCGGGCGGCTGAGGTGGGCGTGACCAATGCGGAGATCGCCGAACTGCAAATCCGGACACCCTCGAGCGAACAGATCGTGCGCAATCTCTCGGGCGGCAACCAGCAGAAGGTCGTGCTGGCGAAGTGGCTCACCGGCGAGGCGCGGGTGTTCCTCTTCGACGAACCGACCCGCGGCGTCGACGTCGGTGCCAAGGCGGAGATCTACGCGTTGATGCTGCAATTGCTCGCCCGCGGCGCCGGCATCGTGATGGTATCGAGCGAGTTACCCGAAGTGCTCGGGATGTCGCATCGCGTACTCGTCGTGCGCGACGGGCAAATCGCTGCCGAGTTCGCGCGCGCGGATGCGACCCCGGCGAAGGTCATCGCCGTCGCAGCGGGGGTCGCGGCGTGAGCCCGGCCGAGGACCCGACGCCCGGCGAGAACGTGCACGAGGTCAAGGCCGCGCTCGTCGCGCGTGCCGGCGACGCCCAAGCGCAGAAATCGCGCCAAGGCGCGTTGCGGACCGGGATCGCGGTCGTCGCCTTCGTCGCGCTGATCGTCGTCGTCAACGTCCTTACCAACGGGAACTTTTTCACCGCCGGCAACCTGACCAACGTGCTGCGGCAGATCACGTACAACGCGATCCTCGCTGTCGGCCAAACGTTCGTCATCATTACGGCCGGCATCGATCTCTCCGTCGGCTCGCTGATCCAATTGACCGGCGTCGTGATGGCCCAATTTGCGAACGCCAGCGGCCTCGATGGGCCGTTGCTCGTGATCGTAACGACGATCGTCGGCGTTCTGGTGGGCTGCGGTGCCGGTCTCGTCAATGCGCTGCCGGTAGTGCGCCTCAATCTGCCGCCGTTCATCACGACCCTGGCGATGATGCTGATGGCGCGCGGTCTTGCCTTCAAGTTGGCGCACGGGGTACCGGTGCCGCTCAAGAGCAGCGCGTTCGATGCGCTCGGAACGCAGTATGCGCTGCACGATCTGCTCGCACCGCTCGGTCTGCCCGGGATTCCGTGGGCCGTCCTCGTGATGTTGAGCGTCGTGATCGTGTTCGCGATCGTCCTTACCCGCACGCGGTTTGGGCGCTACGTGCTCGCCATCGGCGGCAACGAAGAAGCGGCGCGGCTGGCCGGAATCAACGTGCGCCTGGTCAAGACGTTCGTCTACGTGATCTCGGGCGGCTGCGCGGCTTTGGCCGGCATGCTGTTGATGGCGCGTTTCTCGTCGGGTTCGCCGAACACGGGAGTCGGCAGCGAACTGCAGTCGATCGCGGCGGTCGTCGTCGGCGGAACCTCGCTAATGGGCGGACGCGGCAGCGTGGTCGCGTCGTTCTTCGGCGCGCTGCTGATCGGCGTGCTCAACAACGTGATGAACCTCTTGAACATCGAGTCCTATACGCAGGACATCGTGCTCGGCGCGGTCATCCTCCTCGCCGTAACGGCCGAGGAAATTCGCAAGCGCGTCTTCGCACGCTGATGGCGCCGCTGCCGAACTTCGACGACCTCTCGATCGGCGAACTGCGCAAGCGGCGCAGCGCGAAGTGGACGATGTTTCCCGCCGACGTCCTGCCGGCGTGGGTCGCCGAGATGGACTTCCCGCTCGACGAGGCCGTCCGCAACGCCCTCCTCGATTCGATCGAGCACGACGATTGCGGGTACGCCAACGGCGCCGGAGTCGGCGCGGCGTTTACGGCCTTCGTGCAAGCGCGTTATAGTTGGACGCTCGATCCGCGCGGCGTATTCGTCATTCCCGACGTGCTGGTCGGCATCTCCGAAATCTTGCGCACCCTGACGAAGCCGGGCGACCGGATCGTGGTGAACTCGCCGGTGTATCCGCCGTTTTATCGCGTCGTCGGTGAAGTCGAACGGCAGATCGAAGACGTCCCGCTGCTGCGCGGCGACGACGGTTCTTGGAGTCTCGACCTCGCCGGCCTCGAGCGCGCGTTTGCGGGCGGCGCCACGGCGTATCTCCTGTGCTCGCCTCATAATCCGCTCGGCATGATCTTCGACCTGACGACGCTTGCGTGCATCGCGGAACTCGCCAAGGAACACAACGTGCTCGTGATCGCCGACGAAATTCACGCGCCGTTGACGATGTCCGGCGCGACCTTCGTCCCGTTTCTTCCGATCGGCGATTACATCGATTGCGATGCCGTCGCCCTCGCTTCGGCCTCGAAGGCCTGGAATTTGCCCGGCCTCAAGTGCGCGGTGGCGATCGCCGGGTCGGAACGCATGCGTAAGAAGCTCGCGTTGATGCGCCCGGAACTACCGTGGAGTGCCGGCAACCTCGGCGTCGTCGCGTCGATTGCGGCGTTCACGCACGGCGGCACCTGGCTCGATGCGCTGCTGACGTATCTCGACGGGAACCGCCGCTTGTTGAGCGGTCTCATCGCGCGCGATTTGCCCGGCGTGCGCTACATCGAGCCGCAGGCAAGTTATCTCGCATGGCTGGATTGCGCGGCGCTCGATCTCGGTCCCGATCCGGTCAGCGTCTTTCTCGAACGCGGCCGGGTCGCGCTGACCCGCGGCCGCGACTTTGGGCCTTCGTCGTCCGCGTTCGTGCGGGTCAACATGGGCACGTCCGCGGATATTCTCACGGATATCGTCGGGCGCATGGCAACGGCACTCTAGACGATCCCACGGTAGCGCAGCCGAAAGGGTCGTCCGTTCGGAGGCTTGCCCCGCGCGGGGGATAATTGTCGCGTAATGTCCGTCGCCAGCCATTCCCTGCGGAGAGCCGTTTCGCCGTGGGGCTCCTACTCGTGGGGCTATGCCGACGTCGGTGCCGACATCTTCGTGGCGCTCGGCCTCGTGGTCGGGGCCGCCGCAGGCGCGGCGAACGTCGCCTTCCTCTTTGCCGGCATCGTGTATGTCTGTGTCGGCCTTGCCTACACCGAGCTTGCGTCCGCCTATCCGGTCGCGGGCGGCGGACAATACTTCGTCATGCGCGGCCTCGGCGATCTGCTCGGCTTCGTTGCCGGATGGGCAGTCTTACTCGATTTCACGATCGATATCGTGCTCTTCGCTTGGGGCTGCGTCGGGTATTTGAGCTATCTCATGCCGTTCGTGTCGGCAACGCAACATCCGATGTACCATTTCATCTTTGTCTTCGCGCTCATCGTCGCTTTGGCCGCGCTCAACATCAGAGGCGTTCGCGAGAGTACGGCATTCAACGGAATCGTCAGTGCGCTGGATGTCGTAAGCGAGACGACGATCCTCTTTTTCGGCTTCCTGTTCACCTTCAATCCCGACATCCTCGTCCACTCGATGCAGGTGTTCTGGCCAACGCCGTTCATGCTCATGCAGGGCGTTTCGTTGGCCATCATCTCGTTTGTGGGACTAGAATCGATCTCGCAGGCGGCCGAGGAAACCCATCGTCCATCGGCGATCATTCCGCGCACCTCGGTCGGCTTAATCTTGACGATCTTGATCTTCGCGCTCGCGTATTCGAATCTGGCCCTCGGAATGAATCCGTGGCACGCCGTTCCAGCCGACGCGCACGGCCATGCGCAAATGCTTTGGCAGACGCTCGGAACGCCCGAAAACAACGACAAAGCCGTCGTGATCATCGCTCGGAACATTCCTTATTTCGGCGCCCTTGCGGCGCTGTACGTTCCGATCCTCGGCGCGATCCTGTTGTTGATCTCCAGCAACTCCGGCGTCTTCGGCGCGTCGCGCATCGCGTACTCGATGAGCCAGTCTCACCTCTTACCGAGTATCTTCCGCAAGATTCACCGTCGCTACAATACGCCGGTGGTATCGATCGCTACGTTCTCGGGCCTCTCTATTGGAGTTCTCTGTCTCGCGGCACTACAAGGTGACAACGGATTCAACTTTCTGGCCGACCTCTACGCGTTCGGTGCGGCGCTGAGTTACACGCTGGTCTTTGCGGCGCTCATTGCGCTGCGATTCAAGGAACCGGACGTACCGCGGCCATTCCGCATTCCCGTCAACCTTCGTATCAAGCGCCCGAACGGTGACGTGCTCTTTCCGGTCATCGGCGCCATCGGCTTTTGCGGGATATTCTTGATTTTAGTTTTCGTCATCTTGACGCATCCGCTGGGCCGCATCGCCGGACCGACGTGGGTGATTCTGGGATTGTTCGCATACGCCGCTTACCGCAAACGAAAAGAATTGCCGATCTTCGGGTCATCGAAACGCGATTGGTATGCCGAGCAGCGCACCATATTGATCAAGGCCGGCGAGCTCGAACTGCTGGATGAATTGACGGAAAACCGGCTTCGTGCGGAAACGCGAGTCCCTTAGACGCTCAGTCTGTTGCCCCGGCGCAGGGCACGTTCTTCGCTGCGCTCGTCGACGAGCAGCGAGCCGTATTGTCCGGGCACCCCGATGAGGACGTCGCACTTGGCGCGCGTCGTGATCTCGTCGATGGCGCGCCCTAGCGGCGCACCCGTATATTTGCCTTCGCGATACGAACCCATCACCAGCAGGTGCGCGCCGTTCGCTTTGGCCAGTTCGAGTGCGGCGGCGCTAATTCGTCGAGCGTGAACGATCTCGGTGTGGATGTTCGCACCATGTTTGCGCGCGATGGCCTCGGCGGTGGAGAGCACGCGCAACCCCTCGCGGTCCTCTTCGGGAGTTAGCGCGGTGTCCGGCAAGACGAGCGGAACCTCGATGATATAGACGGCGAGCAATTCCGCGCGCTGGCGGCGAGCGAGACGCGCGGCTAAGACCATCATGTGCTCGGAGTGGATTTCGTCGGCGAATACGACGATGATGCTGCCGACCATTTCGGAGAGCGCCGCTTCCGCTTGTTGCGCGGCCACGTCGGCGAGCGTCCGCGGCGGGTGGAGCATCCACCACAGCGTGGCGATGGCCGCGAGGAGGACGGCCAGGGCGATGAGCGCGCCGGCCGGGTGAACGGCGAGCGTCACTCGCGCGGTTTTCCGGCGGCAATCGCACCTCGAATACGGACGTAGCCGAGCACGATCATCGCCGCTGAGAGTACGACGCCGGAAATCGTGTTGAGACCGAGCCCGTACTTGGATACGATCTGATAACCGATTACGAGGCCGAACAAGATGAAGACCACGCCGACGCCGCCGCGGAGCCGTGCGTACGCGCGGCTATTGCCCATGCGGTTCATACGGGCGTCACTTGCTCGGCAGCGGCCTTACGAGCGCGCAGCTTTTCGGCGAGCGATGCTTGTTCTTTGGATTCCATGCTTTAGCGGAGGCGGACTCCCATTCGTTGGAGTGCATGCAGGACGCGCTCGCCGTCGGCCACTTCCGCGCTGAGGTTGCGGGCGCGCAGCACGAGCAGGGCGCGGCCCAACGTTTCGATGGCATTTTCGATTTCGTGCCGGTCCGGCCGGTCCGAATCCGCGCCTTTGGCCAACACCATCGTGGCGTACTTCAGAGCGGTCTTCGCATGCTCGACGTGATTGCGCACTTCCGTGAACGCTTTGAGCGCGGCGACGTACGCGCGCGTGGCCTCGGTCCAATCGCGCTTGCGCGCCGCGAGCATTCCGGCCAGCGTATTCGCATAGCCTTCGTTCAGCGTTTGCGTGTTGCCGAAGGTGCGTTCCAATACGGAGCGCGCCTCGACTTCGGCGGCGGCATTCCCGGGCGAGGGTGCGGCCCGCGGCGCCTGAAACGTGGCGGCCGTTCCGACGGCGGCCGACGGCGGCTGCTCGCCGGGCCCGTTGAGGCCGAGCAGCGTGCGAATGTCGACGATTACTTCGCGCGCCGAAGGGTAGCGGCGTTCGGGATCTTTTTCGAGTAAGCGCAGCACGATGCGTTCGATCGGTGCGGGAACGGCGGGGTTGATCGTGCGCAGCGCAGCCGGGGGTTCGTTGACGTGCGCGAAGATCACGGCAACGAGGTCGTCGGAATCGTTCTTGAACGGCACGGTACCGGTGAAGACTTCGTACATGACCACGCCGACGCTGTAGAGATCGCTGCGCGCGTCGGCGATCTTGCCCAGAAAGCGTTCCGGCGAGAGATAGGCGATCGTGCCGACGATCTCGCCCGCGTTCGTGACGCTCGACATCTCGCTCGTCCGGCGCGAGAGACCGAAATCCATCACCTTGATCGCGCCGGTCGAGAGCACCATGATGTTGGCCGGTTTGACGTCGCGATGCACGACGTTGTTCTCGTGCGCGAAGGCGAGCGCTTCGAGCAGATCGAGGATGTAGCGCAGCGCCGTATGGACGGTCAATTCGCTCGGCGAAATCGTCGCGAGGGTGCGGCCCTGCACGAGTTCCATGACGATGTAGGAGACGCCGTCGTTTTGCGCCGCATCGTACACGCCGACGATGTTCTGGTGGTTGAGCCGCGCCATCGATTGCGCTTCGCGCAGGAAACGCTTGCGCAGGTCTTCGCTGCGATCGGTCAGGATTTTGATCGCGACCTGGCGCTGCAGCACGACGTCCATGCCGCGATAGACATCGGACATGCCGCCGCGCCCGATCAGCGCGTCGATGCGGTACCGTTCGCCGAGGAGTCTCTTCTCCATGTCGCTCACGCGAACGCTCCGCGGTGCAGGCGTGGCCCGGCGGCGTCGATCGTGATCACATCGAAACGGGCATTGGCGCCGGGAGCGGCGATCTGCAGCCAGTCGGCGGCCAGCGCGCGCAGCGTCCGCCGCTTGCGGGCGTCGACCGCCGCAAGCGCCGAGCCGAAGCGCTGCGAACCGCGCGCTTTGACTTCGACGAAAACGATGGTGTCGCGTTCGCGGGCGATGACGTCGATCTCGCCGCCGGGCAACCGCACGTTGCGCGCGATCACGGCATACCCGGAATCTTCGAGGAGTCGAACCGCAGCGTCTTCACCTTCACGACCGAACCGTGTTCGTCGGTTCATCACGACAAGCCCGGCAAGAGTTGGGCGGCGTCACGGACCCGCCAAAACCCCCGGCGGTGGGCGGCGCAGGGGCCGTGGGCCGTCAGGGCTTCGATGTGCCGTTGGGTCGCGTATCCCTTGTGTTCGGCAAAACCGTACTGCGGGTAGAGCCCGTCGAGTTCGACGAGGAGGCCGTCGCGGTGCACTTTGGCCACAATTGAGGCGGCGGCCACACTTGCGCACTTGGCATCGCCCTTGATGACCGGCTCTTGCGGGCCGGTATACGACCGGATGCGGACGGCATCGGTGAGCAGGTAGTCGATGGCACAGCCGGCGGCTGCGATCGCGCGCTCCATCGCCAGCAGTGACGCCCAATAGATGTTCAGCCGGTCGATTTCCGCGACGGTTGCCTCGCCGATCGCCCAGGCAACGCAGCGGGCCTTGATGGAGGCGGCCAGCTCGAAGCGCAGCTCCGGCCGGACTTGCTTCGAATCGTTCAGGCCGGTGAGGTAGAGCGGACCATCGATGACCACGACCGCCGCGACGACCGGACCCGCCAGCGGCCCGCGCCCGACTTCGTCCGTGCCGGCAATGAACCGGTGACCGTTCGCGCGGGCAGCATCTTCGTAGCGGTGCAGGCGAACGAGACGGCGCTGTTCGCGGTCACGCGCGTTGCGGCGTTTCCGCGCGGGATCGTTCATGCGGCCTCGGGTGGATCTTCGAACGTGATCCGCCCGAACTTCGCTTCGCCGAAGGCGCGCATGTAGGCGCCGGCGGCGTTGTGGGCATCGATCTCCTCGCCGCGGCGCACGAAGCCGCGCGCGCGCGCAAACCGCTCGAGATCGGGCACGTCGAGCTTCGGGACGTGGACCGCGGCCCACGCGGCAAAGCGCCCGACGACGTCTTCGGGATCGTAGCGCTCGCGCGGCAGCGCACCGGTGAGCGCGAGCATCCACTGCGCCTCGGCCGTGGGGATCTTCGGTACGAGAATGCCGGGCGTGTCCATCACTTCGAGTTGGTCGTTGGCGCGGATCCAGCGCAGCTGTCGCGTAACGCCGGCTTTGTTCTCCGTTTTCGCGGCAGTTCGCTTCGCCAACCCGTTGATCAGCGACGATTTCCCGGTGTTCGGGATGCCGATCACGATCGCGCGCGACGGCCCCCGGCCGGCGACGAAACGGTCGAGTTCGGCCCGGGCGCGATTGACGCTGGGCTGGATGCGGCCGTCGACGGCGATGGCCGGACGGTTCTGTGCGGCATACCACGCTAGCCATCTGCGCGTAGCGAACGGGTCGGCGAGATCGTCCCGCCCTAAGATGACCAGGCGCGGCCGCGTGCCGACGATCCGGTCTAACTCGGGATTCGAACTCATCAGCGGCAACCGTGCATCGAGCACTTCGATCACGACATCGACCAGCGCCAGCCGCTCTTCGAGCAATCGCATCGCCCGAACCATGTGGCCGGGGAACCATTGAATCTGCGGCGGCAGCGCTTCCGTCATGAGTGGAGGCGCTCCGGCGGCCAGAGCCCCACGATCGCTTTGCCGATGATCGCGTTTTCGTCGACCGGACCCCACGTGCGTGAGTCTTCACTCTCGGCGCGGTTGTCGCCGAGAACGTAGAGCCCGTGCGCCGGAACCGTCACCTCGGGCACGTTGCGCCGGTCGGGAAACGACACGTATGGTTCGGAAACCGGGCGCTCGTTGACAAAGAGCGTCCCACGTTCGATGCGCAGGCGGTCTCCGGGCAGTGCGACGATGCGTTTGAGAAACGTCTGCGCCGTGGCTTCATCGTGATGGAGCGCGACGATGTCGCCACGCTTGATCGGACCCAAGCGATACGCGAGGGTATTGATCAAGACGAGTTCGCCCGGCTGCACGTGCGGCAGCATCGAGGGGCCCGTCACCTGCGGAATCCGCAGGAAGAACGCCATCACGATAGCGAGCAACACGACTACCTGCACGCTGACGCGGAGGGCATGACGCGGGTGCGAGAGCACGTCTACGTTCTTCGCCACCTACGCCGTCAGCCCCGGCGTTCGGGTTAACGGAGGATGTGCAGGCGGTCGAGCGGCCAGAAAATCAGGAATGCGTGGCCGGTGAACGAGGCCTTCTGTCCCTTGAGCGGCCCGGCCAGAAATGCCCCATCGGCCTGCGCGAAGCCCCAGATGTGCGAATCCTCGGAGTTATTCCGGTTGTCGCCCATCATGAAGTAGCAGCCGTCCGGAATCCGGTCCGGCGCGCTCCACTTGTCTTTCGGCGGGATGTTCGCAAGCGTCGGATCGAGCGGCGAGCCGTCGACGTAGACGTTGTAATCCCGCACCTGCAGTTCGTAGTTCGGCTTCTGGGCTTCGTACGGTTCGTCGAGCGCGGCACCGTTGCGGTACACGATGCCGTCATGAATGCGGAGCGTATCGCCCGGCGCACCGATGAGGCGCTTGATGAAGTCGTTCGGTGAGGGGATGGGCGGCGGAAAGACGACGACGTCTTCGCGCGCCGGTTTGGTGAAGCGATATTCGAATTCGTTCACCAGCAGAACGTCGTGGATCTGCAGCGTGGGAATCATCGAACCGGACGGAATGAAAAACGTCCGCACGACGAACGTGATGAGGAAGAGCGCGACCAATCCGGCGACGATGAACGCATCGAGATACTCGCGGATAACGGTGCGCGCCGACGGGCTTTCGCCCTCGCCGGCGAGGACCGGAGCGGGCTTGATGCTGATCGCAACGCGAACGATCGCGAAAATGCAGATCAGCGCTAGAAGTTCGAGAGGGGTCACCGCTCGCTACTTCGCGATTTTCTTTTCCTTGATGCGGGCGGCCTTACCGATCTTATCGCTCAAGTAGTAGAGACGGCTGCGGCGCACGATGCCGCGCTTGGAAACTTCGATCCGGTCGACGCGCGGGCTGTGCAGGAGGAACGATTTCTCGACGCCGACGCCGTGGGCAATGCGGCGCACCGTGACCGACTCGGCCGACCCGCCGCCCTTGCGGACCGTCACGGTCCCCTCGAACATCTGGATGCGTTCCTTGCCGCCTTCGACGACCTTCGAGTAGACTTTGACCGTATCGCCTGGACGGAAATCCGGGACGCTCGGCTTTTCCTGTTCCTTCTGGATCAGGTCGATGACGTTCATGACTGCTCTCTACTAGGGCGCGCGCGACTATGGCCGCACAGGGGCGGCGACAACCCGCCGAGTGTACCACGAAACCAGTACTCGTTCAAGCACGGAGGGTCGCCGGCGGCGCCCGGACGCGGCTCGGGGCAGTGCAGACCAAGCGGGCGAATCGCCCCCGGTATCTCTCAGACTTTTCACAGGTGCCCCATACGGAAAGCGTATACAGTGGCTACCAAGGGTTGTCTTACGCGCCCCTTGATTCTAGGCGGGACAGAGTGTGGCGAGCCCGGATATTCTAGTTCAGATTCATATTCCGAAATGTGCGGGCACGTCGGTCGGGGTGTGGCTGCGGGATGCCGCCTTGAGCGGCGTGATCAGCGGTTTTCGCGCGCTTTACGACGACTACGTGTATGAGGATGGGGAACTTCCGGCAGCGGAATTTCGCGACCCGCGTCTGACCGCGGTGACGACGCACAACATCCGCCGTTTCGCGCCGGTGAGCGGCGGACGCCGCTTGCATTACTTCACCTTGCTGCGCGAACCGGTCTCGCACTTTATGTCGGCTGCGCGCTACATGTTGCAAGAGCGCGAGGCGTTCGGGGTTCCGGACACGGCCGGCACGACGCTGCGCGACATCGCGGCCTGGGTTCTCGAGCGTCCGATCGACGCGCCGTTCTGTGAGAACGCGCAAACCAACCACCTCGCGTTGTACTTGTGGTGTGACGCGACTGGGGGCCGCTGCCGGCCGGAGCACCGCGAGGGGTGGGCGCCGGCCGATCGCGCGGCCTACGATCGCGAACGGCTCGAGATCGCCAAGAACGTGCTGCGTTCGTTTCTCGCCGCCGGCACCGTGGAACGGATTACCGAATCCTTGGAAGTCGTGCGCCGGCGCGCCGCCGCGTTTGGACTGAATCTGCTTCCCGTTGAGAAACTCCAGCATTTTAACGTGACGGGGGGGCCGGTCGGCGATCTCTCGTGGATCGAGACCGAACGGGTCGGCAGTCGCCTGCGCGAGTCCGTCGCCGTCGATCGGGAGCTCTATGCATTCGCGGAAGAACTGCTCGACGAAGCCTGCTTCGATGCCGTTTGAAATCCGGGGCGTCGTAGCGCTAACGCGCGCCGGACGGAATCGGTACCGGGCGTAGCGGATCGCCGTCCGGCGCGCCGGTCGTATCGAAGCGCTGATCGACTGGGATCGCCGCGCCGAGTTTGCCGTCGCTGAGTTCGATCGCGGCGGGGTTCGCGCACGGCCGCGCGACGACGTCCACTTCCGCGTCGGCGGTCGTCGTGCCGATGATGATCGCTTGTTCGCCGGTTGCGAGCGCGTAGCTGTGCGCGCCGACGGTGACGGTCACATCGCCCGCTTTGCAGTCGACGCAATAGAAATCCGTGCCGGTCGGGCCGGTGACGATGTAGCCGTCGGTGCCGCGCACGGCGATCTGCGAGGTGGCAGTTTGGAAACGATAGTTCGCACGGCCGCCGGCCGGGTGCCGAATCGTGAAGTGCAGCGTGCCGAGCTCGAGTACCACGACGTTCGGATTCCCGGTGTCGGACGCGTTAAACGCTCCGATGCGAACCCGCGTCTGTGCCCCGATGTCGATCGAACTTGAATCGGGCAGAACCAGTTGCGCGCGCGACTGCGCGAGCGTCACCGCAATCGCATCGTCGGGAAGATCGATTCGGCCGAAGACGGCGTGGAACGCGCCCTCGGCGCCGGTCTGAAACTGGACCGCGCCGGCGACCCGTGCGAGTTGTTTTTCCCCGTCGTTTGCCGCACCCAACGGCGCGCACATCGTTAGTACGATCCCGGTGCAAGCGGCGAGTGCGGCGATGCGTTGCGCGATCAGGGGCGTCGCGCCGCCGCGCGCTCGCGCGAGCGTTGCCGGCGCCATTCGGCGATCTTCGCATGATCGCCCGAGAGGAGCACCTCGGGTACGGCGACGCCGCGAAAGACGGGCGGCCGCGTAAATGCCGGATGATCGAGCGCGTCCACGCCGGCGGCGAATGACTCGGCGTCGCGCGATTCGGCCGCGATCACGCCGTCGATCAAACGCGCCGTCGCATCGAGAAAGGCCATCGCCGCAATCTCGCCGCCCGTCAGCACGAACGGGCCGAGCGAAAATTCCTCGACCGGATAGAGCGCGGCGAGCCGCTCGTCGACGCCTTCATAGTGCCCGCAGATCAGGATCAAGCGGTCGAGCCCGGCGAACGCGGCGGCATCCGGATGGGTGAACGGCCGGCCGGCCGCCGCCGTCAGCACGATGCGGCGGCGTTCGCCCGCCGGTGCCGCGGCGAGAATGGCGTCGAGCGTTCGCGCCAGCGGTTCGATCCGGAGCACCATTCCGGGACCCCCGCCGTAGGGACGTTCGTCGGCGCGCGCCCCCGGCTCGAGGCCGTCGAGCAGATCGTGCACGCGGACGCCGACCAAACCGCGCTCCATGGCGCGGCCGACGATCGACAATCCGATGACCGGGGCGAACATCTCCGGAAAGAGCGAGATGACGTCGACGTGCAACATGGGAGCGATGTCTTTCTTCGCGCGGCTGTTTCGAATCGCCCCGGTGGCGCCCGCCGGCCCGCTCGAGCGCGGAGCACGGGCCCTGCGCGCGGGCGCGCTCGACGAAGCCGAACGGTGCTTTGATGAGGCGCTCGCGGCAGCCGGCGCCGACCCGGAACGCGCGCTGGCCCACAACAAACGGGCCTTGGTCGCACTGGCCCGCGCCGACCGGCCGGCGGCGCAGGCAGCGCTGGACGAGGCACTGCGCACGTACCCCGCGTGCGTCCCCGCGATCGTCAATGCGGGGAACCTGCTGCTCGAGGACGGCGACATCGACGGTGCGATCGCCCGTTTCGAGGCGGCCATCGCCATCGACCCCGACTATCCGGAGGCCCACCACAACCTCGGAGTGGCCTTTCGCCGAGCCGGCCGCCGCGGCGACGCCGTCCGCGAATTACGCCGGGCGACGGGGTTGGAGCGGCGGCGCAAGAATGACCGCTCCTGATGGATCAGGAGCAAGTACTTCTTTCGGATGAACTGCTCGCGGTTTGCCGCGCGGCCGTCAGCTTTGCCGTCGAGTACGGAGCCTCGTTCGTGGCGCCGCCGCACATTCTGCTGGCGCTGCTCGACGATTCCAAAGTCGGTGGCGCGCTCGCTGAAGTGCTCGAGCGTGGGCGCATCGTCGCTGCGGCACGGCAACCCGCGCCGGGCGCCGTGCACGAACTTCCCGAAGGCGTGATGCCGCGCGGCGAAAAGCCGCCGTTCGTACGTTACGACACGGTCGTCTTCCATTCGAGCGACGGCCAGTATCAGCGCTGGTTCAATCGCGATTCGTTCAAGCTGTTCAACGAATCGGCGAAACGCGCGAACGGCGGACGCTTCCTACCGCGTCATCTCGCACTCGGTATCACGGAGTTGGCGCAAGACGACCAGAACACGCGCTCGCTTTTGGGCAAAGACCCGGAAGTCTTTAGAGAAGTCGTTTACGCGCTCAAATAGCGCGATTCGCCGCTACGGAAGGAGCCGTGGCGGAGTCGTCGCGATCGCATCGATCGTGCGGATCTCTTCGAGGTATTCGAAGAGTTGCGGCAACGTGATTTTCTCGAGTTCGCAGCGCGCCTGGATCGCGTCGCCGTCCTCGCCTTCGTCGCGCAAATAACAGCGCGACTCTACGCCCGCGCTCTCGCTGAGGAACGAAACCGCAAAGCCCTTGCCGAGCGTGTCGTCGTAAATGCGCATCGCGGCCGGGTTGAGGATTTCGATCGAGTGCGCGCTGTTGTGCGCGTCGAAAATCGTGATCGTGAGGTAGTCGCGGTTCGCGATCTCGATCGATCCGACCACGAAAGCGTTTTTCGCCGAAAAGAATTCATGACCGCGCTTGTTTCGTGAACTCACCTCGTAGAAAACGCGGTGTGCAACGAAGCGGTTGAGAATCTTGCGGAGCGTGGCAATCGAGGCCAGAGTCTCCGTGCGGTTGCCGCGGGTGTAGATGATCTTCAAGAAGGGCGCCGCCGGCTCTCAAAAATTAGCCCGCCGCCGTGAGGGGACGGGGCATGTGCCGTTACCCGGGGCCGGGAAGAAACCCTCCGGATGCTCTCGATTCCTGATATGGCGATGCTCGGTGCCGCCGCCCTCATGTTTTTTGGTCCGGAACAACTTCCGAAGGTCGCGCGGAAGGTCGGGCTGTTGGTCCGCGACGTGCAGAACACGTCGCAATCGTTCATCCGCGAGATGGAGCGGGCCGGCGACGACCACAACTACGGCCCCGATATCTCGCGCGCCCACCTGCTCGAAGATCCGGTTTCGCCGGCGGTGACGCCGCCCGCCTACGAGCCGCCGGTCCACGATGCATATGCCGCCGAACCGTACGCAGCCGAGCCCTATGCCGGTGAGCACCCCTATGCTGCCGACCATCCATATGCAGCGCGCGAAGTAACTCCGGCGTCGCCGCTCCACGACATCATGCCGCCACGCGCGCCGAGCGGCGCGCCGGGCGATCACGACCTTCCCCCTTAAAGGTTGAAGTTTTGGCGGATCTCGTTGATCCGCGATTCCAACAGGCCGCGCACTTGGCGATGCAGCCGGTCTTTCTGTTCTTCGGGGAGCCGTTGATAGACGAGGTATCCGGCAGCCGAAATGATGCCGCCGAGGACGCCGACCATCACGGTGCGCCCCGCATCACCGGCATCGGGTGCGTTGTGGGCTGGTTCGTTCGTGCCGGGGGGGTTGCTCGAGTCGGTCATGGTCTCACCTCCGTTCGACGTGCAGTTACCCAAAAACTCCGCCGCCGTTACGGTTCTCGGGCGTCTTTCGCGCGCACGTGTTTGGGGAATTGCTGTGCGATCCGGGCGATCGCAAGCTCGGCGGTTGCGACGATTGCACGCACGTCGTCGCGGTCGCGCGCCGCTTCCGGCCAGCGCATCGCGAGCCGGCCGCCCGTACGCTCGCCCTCGACCTCGACCCGCGCGTGTTCGGCGAGCCCGAGCCAGGCGGCCTGAAGAATCGCCGAGGCCGCCGCGCAAACGACGTCCTCACCCGGCTCGGCCCAGCCGGCATGACCCTCGGCAAAAACAGAAGACAGCCGCTTGCGGCTGTCCCTGCGAAACGTCACCGTGACCACCGGTCTAGACCGGCAGCGTGATTTTTTCGATACGGATTTCCGCGAAGCGCTGGCGATGGCCGACGAGCTTGCGGACGCGCTTCTTGGGCTTGTACTTGAAGACGAGGATCTTCTTGTCTTTGGCCTGGCGCAGGACGGTGCCCGAGACGAGGGCTCCGCTCACGATCGGGGCGCCGATGTTCACCGCGCTCCCGTCGGAGCTCAGAACCACGCGATCGAAGGTCACCGTGGAGCCGACTTCTTGGTCGATGAGGTCGGTGCGGATGACGTCGCCTTCGGCGACGCGCAGCTGCTTGCCGCCGGTCTCAATGATCGCGTACATAACCGCGGTAGTTTATCAGAACCGGGCTGCCCCGTCAACGAGGGCTTCGTCGCTTGAGCCTGCTCGCCTTAGCTATAGAAGCGAGCATGCAAAAAGGAGCCTCGCGTGGGGCGCCGCAAGCGCGGGAGAATGAGCGTCGCTACCGTGCCCAGTCTAGATCGGCTTCGCGTCGACATCGTGGGCAGCTTTCTGCGGCCGCCCGCCTTGAAGCACGCCGCCACGGCGTACGCATCGGGGGCCGGCAACGCCGCCGAACTGCACCGGCTCGAGGATGAGGCGATCGCCGCGCTCATCGCGCAAGAAGAACGGCACGGCTTGCCGATCGTCTCCGACGGCGAGTTCCGGCGGCGGCATTTCATGGAGAGCTTCGCTGACGTTGCCGGCATGGAGCCGTGGCGCGCGGTGCTCAACGGGGCGGCCGCAACCAAAGCGCCCGAGACGGCGGATAAACCGAAGGTGCTCGACAAGGAACACGGCAACGAAGTGCGGTGTCCGGTCACGCAGCGTCTCGCGCTCGTGCGCAACGCGCCGCTCGATGAATACCGGTTTGCGGCGAGCATCGCGACGCGGCCGGCGACCGTGACGCTGATCGGGCCCGATCGCATCGGCCAGCGCTACGCCTACGAAGAGTCGCTCGGCGTCTACCCCGGCGGCTTGGATGAGTTTCTCGGCGAGGTCGTGCGCGTCGAACGTGAAATGATCGCCGGCCTGACGGCAGCCGGCTGCCGCTACGTCCACATCGACGGTCCGGGTTACACGGCGTACGTCGACGCGGATACGCTCGCGGCAATGCGCGGCCGCGGTGAAGATCCCGCGAGCAATCTCGAGCGCTCGATTCGCGCCGACAACGCCGTCGTCCGCAATTTCCCCGGCACCACCTTCGGCATCCATCTCTGCCGCGGCAACAGCCGCAGTCAGTGGCATCGCAAAGGCAGCTATGAGGCGATCGCGGAGAAACTGTTTGGAAGTCTCGAGCATCAGCGTTTGCTGCTCGAGTACGACGACGAGCGTTCCGGCGGATTCGAGCCCTTGCGGTTCGTGCCGAAAGGTAAAATCGTGGTGCTCGGCCTGATCACGACGAAGCGCGGTGCGCTCGAATCGTCGGATGACCTCGTGCGGCGGATCGAAGAAGCAGCGAAGTTTCTGCCGGTCGAGCAACTCGCCCTCAGCCCGCAGTGCGGCTTCGCATCGGGACTTGCCGGTAACCAGTTGACGGAGGACGAGCAATGGCGCAAGGTCGACCTGCTCGTAGAAACCGCACGCCGGGTGTGGGGAGGATAGCTCGATGAGAACATTCGCCGGTGCCGCGTTCGTGCTTGCCGCAGCGTTCGCCGCGGTGCACGTCGCCTCGGGTCAGACGGCACTTACCGTCGTGCGCGCCGTCGGACCGCCGAACGACGGCTTCAAGGCCGTCTACTACGGCGTGAAATCCGGGATCTTCAAGAAGTACGGCTTAGACGTGCAAACCTCGATCGTGGCCAGCGGCGCGGCCGCCGCGGCGGCGCTGAGCGGCGGTGCTGCGGATATCGCGTATACGAACATTCTCACGCTGATACAAGCGCACACGCACAATGTGCCGATGGTCTTCGTTGCGGCCGGCAATCTGCAACTGCCCGGCAAGTCGCAAACGGACATGCTCGTGTCGTCGGATTCACCGATAAAGAGCGGCCGCGACCTCAACGGGAAGACCCTCGGCTCGGCTTCGCTGCGCGACATCAACGCGGCCGCGAGTCTGGCCTGGATCGATAAGACGGGCGGCGATTCGAAGACGGTCAAGGTGGTCGAAGTTCCGGCCTCCGCCGGTGCGGCATTTCTCGAAGAACATCGCGCGGATGCGGTGACGTTGAACGAGCCGGCCGTAAGCCAGGCCGTTGCAACCGGCAAGGCGCGGATCCTCGCCGCGCCATACGACGCAGTCGGTGCCGGCATGACCGCGGGCTTCGCCGCGATGACGCCGTACGTCACCGCGAACCGTGACGTCATGGAACGCTTCGCTAAAGCGATGCACGAAGCATCGACGTATACGAACGCGCACCTCGCCGACACCGTAGACTTGGTCGCGGCCTACAGCGGCGTTCCGGCGGACGTGGTTGCAAAAAGCGTGCGGTTCGTCGACGCCGAGTATCTGGAGCCGCACTATCTCCAACCGATGATCGACCTCTGCGCGCGCTACCAACTCATCGATAAGGATTTTCCGGCGGCCGACGTGATCAGCCCGGTGGCGGTCAAGCCGCCGCGGTAATCAGGCCGAAACGGCGGCGAGGCTCGCGATCGGACCGTCGTCGAGCTGCAGGGTCAGGCACTTGGCCGAACCGCCGGCCCGGATGAATTCATCGAGCTCGGTGCAGAAGACGCGATAACCGGCGTCGTGCAAGCGCTGCTGAAGGCGGCGGCTAGCGGAGTGCATGACCACCGCGTCATCCACCTCGACGGCATTGGGAGCCATGGCCAGCGCATCTTCGAGATCGATCTCGATCAGAAATTCCGGATCGATCGCCCGGCGCAAGAGGGCTTGCGCGTGCGGGGAAAAGGCGTCCATATAGGCCATCACGTGGCCGCTGGAGAGCGGGCAGAGCGCCTTGTCCAGATGGAAGAAACGCTCGTCGACCAGCAACAGCGGAAGCACGCGGCAGCCGACGATCTCTTGCAGCTGCAGGGTCGCGTTGCGTTCGCTGCGCCAGCCGTAGCCGACGTAGCAGAGTGGCCGCGTGCGGTCGAACATCGCGTCGCCCGCGCCCTCAAAGTAGGTTTGCTGGAGGTATGTCGTCGCCAGGCCCGCGCGGGTTAGCGCGGCACGAAAGATGCCTTGCTCGCGGCGGCGTTCGGGATGGCGGAAGCTCGAGACGATCGCGAGGTTGCCGCAGATCAGCGCGGCGTTCGACGTGAAGACGAGATCCGGCACGTGCTCGTTTGCTTCGAGGTGGACGAAGTCGACGGCGCCGGCGCAGCCCAGCGTTTCGATGAAGCGATCCCACTGGCGCTGGGCGTTGGGCGCCGAATACCCGACGTTGCGCGTCATCCAGGGATTGATGTCGTAGTTGACCGCGAAGTGCGTTGGCGGACACACGAGAAACCGCTTCGACATGCCCCTATGGTACCGGATCACCGGCCGCGCTGACATTCGACAAAAGGTGAATCGTTTTCGGCGCACGGGGCCACCCGGCCGGGGAAGGATCGTTTCGGGATCGCCGAAGACGACCGGCCTATGAAGATCCCCATCGCCGCCGTCACGCTTGCCCTGGCCGTCGGAACCGGCGCCGCATTCGCTGCGACTCCGGCGCCGAACGCACCGCACATCGCGAAAGTAGGACAGAAGATGACGACGCCGAGTGGCCTAGAGTACATCGACGAGACGATCGGTACGGGTGCGATGCCGGTTGCCGGGCAGCACGTCACCGTGCACTACGTCGGCACGCTGCAAGATGGAACGAAGTTCGACAGTTCGGTCGACCGTCACGAGCCGTTCACGTTTCAGATCGGCAAAGGCGAAGTGATCGCCGGCTGGGACGAGGGCGTCATGTCGATGCACGTCGGGGGCCGGCGCAAGCTGATCATCCCGCCGGGACTCGCCTACGGTTCGGCCGGCGCCGGCGGCGTCATCCCGCCGAATGCCACGATCCTCTTTGACGTGGAACTGCTCGGCGTCAAATAGCGGGCGGTTTAGTCGACGTCGACGGAGACGTCGTCGCCGTCGATCCGCACCGGAAATGTCGGCAGCGGGCTCACGGCAGGTAGCGTCAGCGCCCGGCCCGTCGTCACATCGAAGAATGCGCCGTGTCGCGGGCACATGATGCGGCAGCCGTCGAGTTCACCGCCATCGAGCGCGCCGCCGTCGTGCGTGCACACGTCCTCGACCGCGTAGAGTTCGCCGTCGACGTTGCACAAGAGCACGGCCACGCCGTCGACCATCACGCGCGTCATCTGGCCGGGCGCGATCGCACTCTTGCGTGCGACCGGGTTACTCATCTTGCGTCGTCGGTCGAGTGGGTCTCGAAGACGTCCTGCCCGTGATTGTCCGGCGGTGGCGTCGGCTTGCGTTTCGGCGCCGGGGCCGGCGTCGCGAGGTAGCGGTTCAACACGCTGCTATCGATGACGACGGGGTAGGAATTCGCGCGGCGCTGGTTCGGGCGGTGCAGGTTGGGCCGGTGCGCGCCGGTGGGCATGGGATGCGGTCGCTTGTCCGGCGGAATCGGCCGGACGTTCGGCGGTTGCGGCGCTGCGGGTTGCGCCAGCAACGCTGCGGGCGCGACGAAGAACGCGCATGCTGCGAACGCTGCGCGAACCGGGCGCACTAGCCGACCGAGCCTTCCATTTCCATCTTGATCAGGCGGTTGAGTTCGACCGCGTATTCCATCGGCAACTCCTTGACGAAGAAATCGAAGAAACCGTTGACGATCATGGCCGTCGCGTCGGCTTCGCTCAAGCCGCGGCTCATCGCGTAGAACAGCTGCTCTTCGCCGATTTTTGAGACCGATGCTTCGTGTTCGACCGTCGAGTGCTGCTCGTCGATCTTCATCGTCGGCTTGGTGTCCGACGACGAGCGATCGTCCATGATCAGCGCATCGCACTTCACGCGCGTCTTTGCGCCGACCGCGCCTTTGTGAATCTCCACGAGACCGCGATACGTCGTCTTGCCGCCGTGCGCGGAGACCGATTTGTTCGTCACGACCGAGGTCGTGTTCGGGGCGCCGTGGATCACCTTCGCGCCGGCATCCTGATGCTGGCCTTCACCGGAGAACGCCGCCGAGAGAATCTCGCCGCGCGCGCCTTCGCCCATCAGGTAGATCGCCGGATACTTCATCGTCAGACGCGAGCCGATGTTCCCGTCCACCCACTCCACGGTCGCGTTCTTGTATGCGACGGCACGTTTGGTGACGAGGTTGTAGATATTGCGGTACCAGTTTTGGATCGTCGTGTAGCGGATCGAGGCGCCGTCCATGGCGATCAGTTCGACGACGGCCGAGTGCAGCGACGACGTTGAGAACTTCGGCGCGGTGCAACCCTCGATGTAGTGAACCTTCGAGCCTTCGTCGGCGATGATCAGCGTGCGCTCGAACTGGCCCATGTTCTCGGTGTTGATCCGGAAGTAGGCTTGGAGCGGCATCTTCACTTCGACGCCTTTAGGCACGTAGACGAACGATCCGCCCGACCATACGGCGCTGTTGAGCGCGGCGAACTTGTTGTCGGCGACCGGAATAACCGTGGCCAGATATTTCTTGACGATCTCGGGATACTGTTTGAGCGCGGTATCCATGTCGCAGAAGAGCACGCCGTCCCGTTCGAGTTCCTCGATGACGGAGTGGTAGACGACTTCCGATTCGTACTGGGCCGAGACGCCCGACAAAAACTTGCGCTCGGCTTCGGGGATGCCGAGGCGATCGAACGTCTTTTTGATGTCGTCGGGCACGTCGTCCCACGACTGTTCGGTGCGGTCCGACGACTTCACGAAATAGTGGATGTTGTCGAAGTCGATGTCGTTGAGCGCCGCGGTGTCGCCCCACGCCGGCATCGGCTTGCTGCGGAACGTCTCGAGCGCCTTGAGGCGGAAGTCGAGCATCCAGGCGGGCTCGTCCTTCATCGAGGAAATGCGCTCTACGATGTCCTTCGTCAGCCCCTTGGCCGACTTGAACACGTACTTGTCTTCGGAATCGTGAAACCCGTGACGGTACTCTTCGATGAGGTCTCCGGGCGGGGTCTTCAGATCGACTGCCATATCAGGTAGAGCGTACCCCTGGGGACGACGTTCGTCAAGATAGTCCAGGGCATTCTTAATTATCTGGTCCGTTCGGGCGTCGGTTCCCTCGCTTGGTCCGCCTTCACCCCAAGCCCTTTACATGGGGGGGGTGGGGGGGTATGATGTGCGTCGGACTTGACCTAGCCTCGGTTCGTAGCCGGGGCTTTTCAAATGGCCGGCTCGAGCGCAAGCTCGGCCGGCCAAACGTGGGGGACGGCGCGCCCAACGCGCCATCGCAGCGGAACGTTCGCTTGCCAAAAAGGGGCAATGCCGGCAAGAGTCTGCTGAAAGGTCGCAAGCGAGACGGTGTACCGCACGCGCTTGACGACGCGCCTGGAGGTGGGATTTCCCAACCGATAGACTCTGAGGAGAAAGCCAAGAATTGAAAGCACTCGGTACGCACATCGTTTGCGAGCTGTCGGGCTGTAATGCCACGCTGCTCTCCGACGTCGACGCGGTTGCCAAAATGATGGAGCAAGCGGCGCTGGAAGCCAATGCAACTCCGATCACAAAGGCGTTCCACCGGTTCCAGCCGCAAGGCGTTTCCGGCGTCGTCGTGATCCAAGAATCGCATCTGTCGATTCACACCTGGCCCGAGACCGGGTACGCCGCAATGGACTTTTACACGTGCGGCGACCACACGGATCCCTGGGCGGCTTGCGAATATGCAGCCAAGATTCTGGGCGCAACGACCATGCGCACGACGGAGGTGAAACGTGGGATCGAAGCATCCCGCGGCCAGTTCACCCACGTTGTAACGACCGATGCCGAGGAACGCTCGCTCGAGCGCACGGCCTAACCTCTCTTCCCTACCCCAATAGTAAGAAGTCTCGGGCACTGCGTGTGACGCGGTGCCTTTTTTTTGCCGATCGTCCGCCGGCGGCGATCAATGGTCCGGCGAGACCTTTCGCTAATACGATCGGGTCATGCCCAAAACCGAGCACTATCAGTGGTACGTCGAGCAGTTCAGCGATACCGAGCAGCATCACCATGCGATCGAGGAGCTGTATTTCTCGGGAAAGACGCCGTTCCAATCGGTGGCGGTGTTGCGCACGGCGGCGTTCGGCAAGATGCTGGTGCTCGACGGCGACACGCAGAGTTCGCAGGCTGACGAGAAGATCTACCACGAATCCTTAGTGCATCCGGCGCTCGCGGCGTGCGCGGGGCGGCGCGAGGTGCTGATCCTCGGCGGCGGCGAGGGTGCGACGTTGCGCGAGGTGCTGCGGCATCCGGACGTCGCGCGTTGCACGATGGTCGACATCGACGGCGAGGTCGTCGAACTGTCCAAGAAATACTTGCCGGAGTGGTCGGACGGCGCGTTCGACGATCCGCGCGCGAACGTGATCATCGGCGATGCGCTGGCGTACATCAAACAACCGGGGACGTTCGATGCGATCGTCTCCGATCTAACCGAACCGCTGCCCGATTCGCCGTCGTTCCCGCTCTTCAATGGCGAGGTCTTTCGCGACATCAAGGCGCGCTTGGCGCCGGGCGGCGTATACGTGCTCCAGGCCAGCACCGCGGGCTTCCATAACATGGCGCTGCACGCCAAGATGGCTCGTTCCCTGCGCGCGCACTTCGCGCACGTGGCGAGTTTCTTCACCCACGTCCCGGCGTTCGATAACGACTGGGCGTTCATCGCCTGCAGCGATGCGCAAAACGTTGCCGTGCTCGAGCCCGGGCGGATCGACGCCTACGTCGGCGAGCTGCGCGGTGAGAACTACTTCTACGACGCCGAAACGCACCGGCGCCTCTTCAGCCTGCCGCTCTATCTGCGCCGCGAACTGGCCCGGGGCGGCGACGTTTTCTCGTGAACGGCGGATCGCTGCGCCGCACCGCGCTGTTCGACGTGCATCGCGCTCTCGGCGCGCGGATCGTGCCGTTCGGCGGCTTCGAGATGCCGGTGCAATACGCAGGTATCCTCGCCGAGCACGATGCGGTCCGCAAACGGGCCGGGCTGTTCGATCTCTCGCACATGGCGCAGTTCGAATTGCGCGGCTCGGATGTGGCGGCGTGGGCCGACGCGCTTACCGTCAACCACGTCGCGACGATGAAGCCGCTGCAAGCACGCTACAACATCTTCACCAACGACGCCGGCGGTGCGCACGACGACGTGATCTTCTATCGCCTTCCCGATCGCTGGCTCTTGATCGTCAACGCCGGCAACGCGCACAAGATGTGGGCGCACCTCGAGACGCAGTGCCGAGGTGACGTGGAGTTGACCGATCTGCGCGGCGAACGCGCGCTCATCGCGGTGCAGGGACCGCGCAGCGCCGAAGTACTCGCGCCGCTGGTCGATGCCGATGTCGCGGCGCTCAAATATTATACCTGCGTTGAAACGAAGGCCGGCGGCGTCGCCGCCATCGTGGCACGAACCGGCTACACCGGCGAGGACGGCTTTGAGGTGTTCTTGCCGGCCGACGCCGCCGGCGGCCTGTGGGAAGCATTGCTGGCGGAAAACCGCGACCGCTTGGCGCCGTGCGGGCTCGGTGCGCGCGACGTGCTGCGCTTGGAAGCCGGCATGCCGCTCTACGGTCACGAGCTGACCGAGGAGATCACGCCGCTGCAAGCCGGCCTCGCTTGGGCCGTGAAGTTTGCGAAGCCGGGGTTTACCGGGAAAGCGGCGCTCGAAGCGCAAGCCGCTGCGGATACCTATCCGCGGATTGCCGGTCTCATGCTGGACGGTCGCGTCCCGGCGCGCGCCGGTTACCCGGTGCTGCGCGACGGCCGCGTCGCGGGGGAAATTCGCAGCGGTTCGATCGCACCGTCCGTTGGGAACAGGAGCATCGCTACGGCATTGCTCGATCCGGCGAGCGCAACCGTGGGAACGCGGCTGGGAGTCGAGGTGCGAGGAACCGAACATCCGGCGCTGACGGTCGCATTACCGTTCTACAAGCGAGGGTCGTAGTGGCACAACCGGCGGGACTCATTTTCAGCAAAGATCACGAGTGGGTGAAGCTCGACGGCGACGTGGCCACGATCGGAATCAGCGATTACGCGCAGTCCTCGCTCGGCGACATCGTCTACGTCGAGTTGCCGCGCGTCGGCGCAACGTTGCAGCAGTTCGCGGGTATCGGCGTCGTCGAATCGGTGAAAGCCGTTTCGGACATCTATACGCCGCTGGGCGGCGAGGTTCTGGAGATCAACGCAGCGATCGAGGCCGACCCCTCGCTCGTGAATCGTGACCCCTTCGGCGAGGGCTGGTTCTACAAGCTCAAGCTCGGCGATGACGCGGAGAAGAACAACTTGATGTCCGGCGCGGACTACGAGAAGCTGATTGCGCAGGCGTAGCGAATAGAGCCTGCGGATGTACACCCCGCATACTGCGCGCGACATCGAGGAGATGCTGCGCGTCGTGGGCGTCGCGTCGCTCGACGAACTCGTTGCCGTGCCCGCGGCACTCGCCGTCAAAGCTCCGCTCGACCTGGTCCCCAGCCTCTCCGAGATCGAGATCGCCGAACGTTTCACGGCCTTTGCCGAGCGCACGGCCGCTAGCGGCTATCTTTCGTTTCTGGGCGCCGGCGCGTACCGGCACTACGTTCCTCCGGTCGTCGGCGCGCTCGCCATGCGCGGCGAATTCCTGACCTCGTACACGCCCTACCAAGCGGAGGTCTCGCAGGGCTACCTGCAGGCGATCTACGAGTGGCAGACCTACATCGCGTTGCTCACCGGCATGGATGTTGCGAACGCATCGGTCTACGACGGCGCGACGGCACTCGCCGAGGGCGCCATCATGGCGATCAATGCGACCGGCCGCAACGCAGTACTCGTATCGCAAGCGGTGCACCCCAACTACCGCGCGGTGTTGCGCACCTACGCGCAGGGCCTCGATGTCGTGGTCGACGAGTTGCCGTATGCCGCCGGCGGCACGACCGATCTGACGGCGCTCGAAACGTTGCTGGCCGACCAGCGCTACGCCGCGGTCGTCGTGCAATCTCCGAACTTTTTCGGCGCGATCGACGCACCGGCGCCGAGCGCCGTCGCGGCGATCAAAGCAACGCAGACGTTGCTCATCGGCGTGACTGCCGAAGCGATCGCCCTGGCGGTGCTGGCGACGCCGGCTTCGTGGGGCGTCGACATTGCGGTGGGGGAAGGCCAGTCATTCGGCAATGCGGTGGCGTATGGCGGCCCGCACGTCGGCTTCATCGCGACGACGAGCGAGCAGTTGCGCCGGATCCCCGGCCGGCTGGTCGGCCGTACCGTCGACAAGGACGGCCGGACGGCGTACGTACTGACGCTGCAAGCGCGCGAACAGCACATTCGCCGCGAAAAGGCGACCTCGAATATCTGCACCAACCAGGCGCACTGCGCGCTGGTCGCCACGATCTATCTTGCAGCGCTGGGCAAGACCGGGTTGCGCGCGGTTGCGGCCCACAATCTCGGGCGCGCGGCCGCGTTGCGCACCGCCGTCGCGGCCCTCGACGGCTATGCGCTCCGTTTCACCGCGCACACGTTCAACGAGTTCGTCTTGCAAGTGCCGGGCCGCGCCTCCGAAACGCTCGCCGCGCTATGTGCGCGCGGAATCATCGGCGGCCTGGATCTCGGCCGCTTCTATCCCGAACTCGCCGACAGCATCCTCATGACGGCGACCGAAATCACCACCATGGCGCAGATCGAACGTCTGACCGCCGCGCTCGCAGAAATTGCCGCCGATGCCGTTGCCCGCATTTGACACGCCGCTGATCTTCGAGGGCGGTCAGGACGGCCGCGCGAATCGTTACGTGCCGGCGGCGCCGGCGCTCGCGACGTTGCTCCCGGCGGCGATGCTGCGCGACGATCTGCCGCTCCCCGATAACACCGAGCTCGACGTCGTGCGGCATTTCACGCGTCTCTCGCAGAAGACGTTCGGGATCGACACGGCGTTCTATCCGCTCGGCTCGTGCACGATGAAGTACAACCCGCGCATCAACGACGCGCTGGCGAATCTTCCCGCGCTGCGCGATCTGCATCCCTTCGCACCCGACGAACTCGCGCAAGGCGCGCTCGCGGTCATGTGGGAACTCGAGCGCAGCCTGGCCTCGCTCTTTGGGATGGCGGCGTTCTCGCTCAATCCGGCCGCCGGCGCGCACGCCGAGCTCAGCGCGCTGCTGATTGCGAAAGCCTACTTTAAGAAGAAGGGCGACGCGCGCCGCACGACCGTGATCGTCCCCGATACGGCGCACGGCACGAATCCCGCCTCGGCGGCGATGGTCGGCTACAACGTCGTCTCGCTCAAGTCGGACGAGCGCGGGCGCGTCTCGGTCGACGCGATCCGCGCTGCGGCCGGTCCCGATACGGCCGTGTGCATGATGACCAACCCCAACACGCTGGGGCTGTTCGAGGATCACATCCATGAGATCGCCGCGGCTGTGCACGCGGCCGGTGGCCTGATGTACTACGATGGTGCGAACGCCAACGCGTTGATGGGCAATAGCCGGCCCGGTGACATGGGCTTCGACGTGATGCACTTGAACCTGCACAAGACGTTCTCGATCCCGCACGGCGGCGGCGGAGCCGGCGCGGGTCCGGTCGGTGTCGCGGCGCACCTGGTCCCGTTTCTGCCCGTACCGGTCGTGCGCGCCGCGGGCTATAGCGAGACCGGCGGACGCTGGCCGTCCGACGGCTTGACGTTCGCGCTCGAGTTCGACCGTCCCGATACGATCGGCACGATGCGGTCGTTCTGGTCCAATTTCGCGCACATGGTGCGCGCGCTCGCGTACTGCTACGCCAACGGGGCCGGCGGCCTTACCCGCGTCTCGCAACTCGCGGTACTCAATGCCAACTACATTCGCGCATCGATTCGCGACCTGATCGACATCCCGTACGATGAGGTGAACCGGCACGAGTTCGTCGCCTCGGCACAGTCGATCAAGCGCGAGACCGGCGTGCGCGCGCTCGATATCGGCAAGGCGCTACTCGATCGCGGATACCACGCGCCGACCGTATACTTCCCCTTGCTCGTGCCCGAATGCATCATGATCGAGCCGACGGAAACCGAATCGAAGGAGACGCTCGACGGCTTCATCACCGCTTTGCGCGAGATTCTCGTCGCGTCGCGCGAGCGGCCGCAATCCGTTCTCGACGCGCCGGTGACGACCGCGGTCGGTCGCGTCGATGAAACGCGCGCGGCTCGCCAACCCGACCTCCGGTGGCGCCCGCCGGCCCCATAACGCTTGCCCCGCGCCCCGAATAAAGGGTTCTCCTGCTCGTCATGTGCGGCCGGCAAACTCCTTCTTGGGAGGTGGGCGTATACTTGGAGAAGACCCCTCCGGAACGGAGTGGATTTCAGACATGCGGATCAAGTATGAGGTCTCCGCCGGCGGGCTTGTCTTGCGGCGGAACGGTGCAACTCTCGACGCCCTCCTGATTGGGCGAGGGATGCCCCGCGTCTGGTCGCTCCCCAAGGGGCACGTCGAGGCCCGTGAGACCCACGAGCAGGCCGCCCTGCGGGAAGTCCGCGAGGAGACCGGCTGTTGGGCTGAGATCCTAATCAAGCTTTCGGATATCTCGTACTGGTTCTACTTGAACCGCACCAAGCACAAGAAATCGGTCCATTTCTACCTGATGCGCTACCTTTCGGGCGATACGGCCAACCACGACCACGAGGTCGACGAGGCCCGCTGGTTCGAGATCAAGGCCGCTAAGAAAGCGCTCAAGTACGTCAACGAGAAGCGCTTGGTAGACCTCGGCCTGGAGTATCTCGAGCGCGAGGGCGAGGCCGTCTTCGGTTTCGAGCCCGACTCCGAGCCGGAACTCGAACTCGAGGCGATGAGGGACTCTAGCGCATCTTGACCGCCTCCCCGGTTGACGAGCGCGCTTGCCGCGTCTCGGTCGACGTTTTTGACGGTCCGTTGGATCTGCTCTTGAATTTGGTCAAAGAGCAGCAGCTCGACATTTCGACCGTTCCGCTCGCGCTCGTCGCCGATCAGTACTTCGCGTACATCTCGGCGATGGAAGTGCTCGACGTGGAGATCGCGGCGGACTATTTGGTCATCGCGTCCACCTTGGTGTTCCTCAAATCGAAAGCCATGCTGCCGCCGATTCCCCAGGAGTTCGAGACGAGCGAGGAGTCGGCCGAGTCGGTCGAGGCCCGGCTACGCGAACGCCTCATCGCGTACTCGCGCTATCGCGATGCCAGTCGCGACCTGTGGACGCGCGCACAAGAAGCCGCGGCGTACTACGTGCGGACCGAAGGCGGCGACGCCGATGCCGACATCACCCAACGCTACAAGATCGACGTTGCTAAGCTCGCGCGCGCGCTCGAAGCGGCGCTGCGTTCCGCGAAGCCGGAAATCCGCACGATCGTTCGCGAACGCGTCTCGCTCAACGAGCAGATGGACCTCGTCCTGAAGATCATGCGGCGTGAAGGCCGAGCGAGCTTTTTCGCACTCGTCGCCAACGGAGACCGGTTCACCATCATCGTCACGTTCTTAGGCGTCCTGGAACTGGTTCGCCGCGGGCGCATCATCGTCGCGCAAGCCGCCGCGTTTGACGACATCGATCTGTTGCCGGGAACGCCGGCGGAGGTCGCGCATGCCCGCTGAACCCGGCGAAATTGCGGACGAGCCGGTGCAAGAAGAACTGCTCGACACGGGGGCCTTGCAGCGCAGTATCGAGGCGGTTCTGTTCGTCGCAAGCGAAGCGCTCTCCATCAAGACGCTGGCCAAGTTGACCGCTGCGGAAGAAGCCGACGTAACGGTCGCGCTGCAGCGCATCGACGAAGAGTTTACCGAACGCGGGCTCGTGCTGCGCGAGATCGCCGGCGGCTACCGCTTCGCGAGTTCGCCCGCGGCGCGCGCCGCCGTCGAAGCCTACCTGCTCCCGCCGAAGACGAACCTCTCGCCCGCCGCGCTCGAGTCGCTGGCGATCGTGGCCTACAACGAACCCGTGACGAAAGCGCAGATCGAAGAGATCCGCGGCGTTAGCGCCGACTCCGTGATCGCGACGCTGCTCGATCGCCGCTTCATCGTCGAGTCCGGGCGCCGCGAGTCGCCGGGCCGGCCGCTGCTCTATAAAACCACGTCAGATTTTCTCGAAGCGTTCGGGCTCAATTCGCTCGACGATCTGCCGGCGGTCGACCTCGATGCCATGCAGCCGCGTGAAGTCGAACTGCCGATGACTCAACCCCTCATGGACACATCTGCCGGCGAGACGCCGGCATCTCCACCCGACGACCAGGAAGCAGGAGCACTATCGCTCGCATAGCCCTTCCGGCCGACGCCGACGTTTGGGCGCAGATCAACGCCAACTGTCAGGCCGTCGCCACCGCTCACGAATTGATCCAGCCCGGTGAACGCTTCGCGTTGACCGACGATCAGCGTGCGGCGATCACCGAGATCAACGCCGCGCTCGATGACGGCAAACACGAATTTCTACTGCAAGCCCCGACCGGCTCCGGAAAAACAGAGGTCATGCTGCGGGTCGCGGTCGATACGATTCTCGCCGGAGATAACTACGTCGTCATCCTCGCGCCCACGCGCGATTTGATTCGCCAGCACGTGACGTATTTCACCGACCGTTTGGCCGGCACGGGACTCGGCGTGGGTCAGATCCACGGCGGTGCGGCGCCCGCCGATCGCCGTGAGGCCGAAGAGGGTTTGCGTGACGGCAGCGTCCGCGTGATCGTCGGCTCCGCGATGTTGCTGACGATCGATCGCTATTGGGACATGATCGACGAGAGCGACCTCGTCTTCGTCGACGACGTCAACGCCTTCGACGAGCGCGAGCACTTGCGCTTGCTCGAGAATATCGATGCCCCGATGCTCTTTGCCACCGCGACGCCGAACGAACTGCGCAGCTTCTTGATGCGCGTCGGCGCGTTCAACCGCGTCGTGCGGATGCGCAAGATGCCGTTCAACGTGCTGCCGACGAAAGTCCACAAGATCGAAGGCGTGTGGGGCGAGCCGCCGCCGGAGCAACTCTCGCGCGCTGCGGATTTGATTCGCGATCATCTCGGCCGTGGATCGCGCATCTTCGTCATCGGGCGAACGCGTGGCGACGTGCCGCGGCTGGCGCAACGGCTCGAAGAGACCTACGACCTCGACGTGCAGCAGCTGCGCGGCGACATGGCCGACACGAGCGAACAGTCCAAGCGCAACCGCCGCAGCGGCGTGAAGGTGAGCGACATCGGCACGCGCGTCGAGATGATGACGGCGTTCCGCGGCCGCGCGCCGTCGATCCTCGCTGCCACCAACCTGATCGGCAGCGGCATCGACATCCCCGCTGCCGATCTGATCGTCATCACGGATTCCGATGCGTTCGGCGAGTCGGAGACGGAGCAGTTGATCGGCCGCGTCGGCCGGCGCGAACGCCCCTCGGACGCGGTGCTCGTCACCGGTACGACGTTTGAGAAAAACCCTTCACGCGCGGCCGGCGGCGGCCGGGCCTTGAGCTTCATGCCGCGCGGAATGCGCGCGAGTCGCTTCAACTACGGACGCCGGTGAATTTCGGCCTCCACGTTCGCGTCGGCGCGGGTTATGACGACGCCGTAGCGTATGGCCAACGCCTGGGCTGTACCGCGCTGCAGTTCTTCAGCGGCAATCCGAAAACGTATCGCGTCGGTCCGATCGACGCAGCCGCGCTCCAACGCTTCGCGCAGCTGCGCCAAGCAGCCGGGATTGCCGCATCGGCGATCCACACCTCATACCTGATCAACCTCGCAAGCGAAGATCCGAAGATTTCGGCCGGCTCGCTGCGGCTGTTGACCAACGATCTACGCTGGGCGGCCGCAGCATCGGTGCCGTATGTGAACACGCACCTCGGATCGTACGGAAAGCGCGATCGCAGCGAAGGATTCGCGCAAGTCGTCGCGGCGCTCGAAACGGCGCTCGCCGACATCAAGCCCGGCGTGCATTTGGTGATGGAGAACTCGGCCGGCGCGGGAGCGCTCTGCGGCGGCACGATCGAGGAACTCGGCGCGCTCGTGCGCACGATCGGTCACCCGCAGCTCGCGGTCTGCCTCGATACGGCGCATTCGTGGGCGGCGGGGTATGCGATCGATTCGCCCGCCGGCGTGGACCGCTTCTTCGATCTGGTGGAGCAAGAGCTGGGACTCGACCGGGTCGTGATGTTCCACTTCAACGATACCGAAATTCCGCTCGGCGGGCACAAAGACCGGCACTGGCACATCGGCGAAGGCCTGATCGGCCTAGCGGGCTTTCGCGCGATCGCGGGACACGCCGGCGTGCAAGGGAAAATGGCCATCCTCGAGACCCCGGGCGAGGAACCCGACGATGTTCGCAACATGGAACGCATCCGCTCGCTGTTCGCCTAAGTTTAAGGGCGGGCAATGATCCTGCACTTCGACCTGGACGCATTCTACGCGTCGGTCGCGCAACGCGACGACCCGTCGCTGCGCGGGATTCCGCTCGCGATCTCCGGTTCTAGCCGGCGTGCGGTCGTGCTCACCGCGTCGTATGAGGCGCGGCCGTTCGGCGTGCGTTCGGCGATGCCGTTGTACCGCGCTCTCGAACTGTGTCCGCAACTGACGGTCGTGCGGCCGGAATTTCCGCGCTATCGCGAAGCGTCGGACCGGGTGTTCGAGATCTTCGAGGATGGAGCGGCGGCGGTCGAGGGGCTTTCGCTCGACGAGGCATTCGTGGCGCTGCCGAATGCGTCGCTGGAAGAGGCCGTCGCTTTCGCCGAGCGCGTGCGCGCGCGCGTTCGCACCGAAGTCGGGCTGACGTGCAGCGCGGGTGTCGCAGCGGTGAAGATGGTGGCGAAGATTGCATCGGACGCGAACAAACCCGACGGAATCACCGTCGTCCGGTTGGGGACGGAACGAGCGTTTCTCGCGCCGTTGCGCGTCGGGCAGCTATGGGGCATCGGCCCGAAGACGCTACCCCGGGTCGAGGCCGCGGGCGTGCGCACGATCGGCGACGTGGCGGCACTCGACGATGCCGCGTGTTACCGCATCTTCGGCCGCGGCGGCACGTTCTACCGCGATCTCGCGCGCGGCATCGATGCGCGCGAAGTCGATCCGTCGCGCGAACGCAAATCGATCTCGAGCGAAGAGACGTTCGAATACGACGTGCGCGACGAAGCGCGCATCCTCGCGCTCTTGCGCGAACAGTCCGGCGAGCTCAGCGAGGGCCTGAAGAAGCGCGACATGCGCGCGCAAACCGTCGGCATTAAGATCAAGCGCAGCGACTTCACCGTCACCGGCAAGCAAACCACGCTGACCGTGCCGACCAACGATGCCGACACGATTCTCGCCGCAGCCGAATGGTGCTGGCGCCGCTCAGGCCTGCAAGGCGTACCGATCCGCCTGCTCGGCACGCGCGTCGCCTCGCTAACGATCGGCGAAGAACGAGAGCTGCGATTATTCTAAATTCGCAAGCTGTTTTCGAGGGACGAGGGCTCGTCGGGCCTAGTGCGAAGCGCTCTGAAGGCGCTATGCATTTTTCACGATCTGCGCTCCTTACCGGTGCCGGCGCAACGCTCGCTGCGGCACTGGCGAAGCCGGCTGACGCTCTCGCCGCCTCGCCGGAGTTCGTCGCGGGCGGCGCCGCGAACGAAGCGGCAGGAACGATTCTTTATGCAAACGACCTGGGCTTGTTCCAAAAAGCCGGGCTCGACCTCAAGTTGTCGATCCTGACCAATCCCGCGCCGCTGATCGCGGCGGTCGTTTCCGGATCGATTGCGATCGCCGGCATTCCGCTCTCCCAGGCCGCGCTGGCCCGGACCAAGGGCCTGCCGGTGGTCATGATCGCCCCGGGAGCGCTGTATCTGAGCAGCGTCTTGACGAACGCGCTCATCGTGCTGAAGGACTCGCCACTGAAGTCGGCCGCGGATCTGAACGGCAAGACGATCGCGACGCGCGACATCACTAACATGGCCTACCTCGGCGCCCGGGCTTGGATGGACAAGAACGGCGGCGACTCGAAATCCGTCCACTGGTTGGAGATCTCGGACCCGCAACAGGTCGCCGCGCTGCTGGCGGGCCGGGTCGACGCGGCCACGATCGGTGAACCTTCGTTCGACGACGCACTGCGGGGCGGCCAAGTGAGGGTCCTCGGCCGGGCTTTCGATGGAATCGCGCAGCGCTTCCTGATCGCCGGATACTTCACGTCGGAAGATTTTGCCAAGGCGAACCCGGATGTCGTTACCAGGTTCGCCGAGGCCATCGGTGCGGCAGCGCACTGGGCAAATCAAATGAAGAACCATCCGCAAAGCGCACAAATCGTCGGCCGCTATGCGATGGCACCCGTGCTGCCCGACAGTACGCGCGTCGTGTATGCCGAGCAATCGCGCGCGACGGATATTCAGCCCGTTTTGGACGTGCTGCTGGAATACGGATTCTTGAAAACGCCGATGCGTGCCGCCGAACTGGTGTCACCGATCATCCATCTCACCTAGCAAACCGCATTCTGAGGAGACGCAATGGAGAAACCCAAAATTCGCCACCTGGCCCTGTTTGCCAGAGACCCCGAGAAGGTCGCAGAATTCTACGAACGAGTCTTCGAAATGGAGATCGTCCATCGGACGCCCACGAGCGGGGCATGCTTTCTGAGCGACGGCTACCTCACGCTGGCCGTCTTGCCACACAAACTCAAGGGCTCGAGTACCGTCGGCCTCAACCACTTCGGGTTCAAGATCGACGACATGGAAAAATTTGCGAAGCGGATTGCAGACGAGGGTCTCGAGGCGCCCGGTAAGCGGCCTGAGGATCGCCCCTACGCCGAGCAGCGCGCTTGCGATCCCGAGGGCAACATGTTCGACCTCTCGCTGCACGGCTTCGAAGCCGTCGAAACGGCCGCCGAACGCGACGGAAAGGTCGCCGTCCCGGCTTAGGAGTGCATCTTTCGCGGTCGGCAATTCTCGGCGGCGCGGGTGCCGCGATCGTTGCGGCGCTCTCGCCGCCGACCGCCGCATGCGCCGCGTCGCCGGAGATCGTCGTTTCCGGATCCGCGAACGAAGCGGCGGGAAACGTCTTTTATGCCAACGACCTGGGCCTATTTCAGAGGGCCGGGCTCAACGTCAAGCTGACCGCCCTCACCACTGCCGCTCCGATGGTGGCGGCGGTCGTTTCCGGATCGGTGGCGATTGCCGGCATCCCGATCCCGCAAATCGCGCTCGCGCGCGCGAAGGGGATTCCAATCGTCATGCTTGCCCCGGGTGCGTTGTATCTCAGCACGGTACCGACAAACGGGCTCATTGTTTTGAAGGATTCGCCGCTGAAGTCGGCCGCGGATCTGAACGGCAAGACGATCGCGACGCGCGACGTGGCGAACATGGCCTATATCGGCGCGCGCGCCTGGATCGATAAGAACGGCGGCGATTCGAAATCCGTGCATTGGCTCGAGACGTCGGATCCGCAAGACGTTGCGGCGCTACAAGCGGGGCGTATCGATGCGGCCTCCGTCGGTGAACCCGCCTTTGACGATGCTTTGCGCGGCGGTGCCGTGCGCGTTCTCGCACGCCCCTTCGATGCGATCGCCCCGCGGTTTCTCATCAACGCATTTTGTTCCTCCGAAGGCTTTGCAAAGGAAAATCCGGACGTCGTGGCCCGCTTCGCCACCGCCATCCTCGCGGCATCACACTGGGCCAATCAAGTCAAGAACCATCCGCAGAGCGCGCAAATCATCGCCCGGTATACGATGGTACCGGTGCTGCCCGAGGGCACGCGCGTGGCGTATGCCGAGCAACCTCGTGCGGCCGATATTCAGCCGGTACTCGACGCCCTTTTGACCTACGGATTCTTGAAGACACCGATGCGCGCCGTCGAGCTGGTTTCGCCGCTCGTCCATCTCAGTTACGCGCGTAGTTAGGAGACTGCGCGTAGGGGGCGCGGGGGCGCGCCCGGCATGAGGTTGGTGGTTATGGCGAGGGGGTCGTAGGCGGCGACGGTGATGACGTCCTCGTCTCGGCCGTTGCGGCGCGCGGCGCGCAGGGCTTCGATGGCGTCGGGCAACGCGTATTGTTCGCCGACGTAGCCGGCGACGAAACGGCCGCCGCGAATTTCGCCACGGGCTTCCATGCGCCGCAGCGCAGCGAGGATTTCGCGCCATGGCGGGGACAGCGTTTCGCGCTTGACGATGTCGCGGAAGACGACGCCCCAGCGGGCGAGGAGCCGGCACGCGAATGCTTTGGCGTCGATGTGCTCGGTCTCAGAGATCAATCGCGACCAGCGGCCGCCTGACGAGCGCGGCCGCGCGCGCTGGCCGCCCTCGCCCAGGCGCCGTTTGCGGTCGGCGAGCGCGCGCAGCGCATCGAAGCCGTCGGCGGTGACGAGGCCGGCGGCGACGAGTTGCCACAGCGCCTCTTCCACTTCGGCAGGGAGGCGTTTCGTGCCGCGCACGATGTCGGCAAAGAACGGTGCGCCGCGTTGTGCGATCTCATCGAGCACTTCGCGCGCGGCATGCGAGAGCGCGGCGGTTTCTTCGCCGGTGCGCACGACCAGTTCGGCCGCGTGTTCGCGCGCGAAGAGCGCGATCGGCGCGAGCTTCGTCGGGCGGATGCGGCGCTGATGCCCGTCGGCCGCCGGCGTGAACGCCGGGTGCGGTGAGAGCCGGCCCCACATCACGTCGCCGGCGTAACAGAGCTTGTCGAGATACTCGCGCTTGTAGCCGGCGACGCGCGCGGGCAGCACGGTCGTCTCCCACGCGGCGGCCGGGATTTCGTAGCCTTCGAGCTGGCGGATGACGGCTAAGGTGCCGTCGACGCCGTGGAGCCGCGACGACGCCGTAACGTGCTGCCAGCGAAAGAGAAAGCGCACGTAGTCGGCCGTGCTGACCGGTTCGATCTCGCGCCGCAGAGCGCCGAGCGTGAGGCGGTGGATGCGCGCGAGCACGCGCCGGTTGCACCATTCCTCGATCGCGCCGCGGAAGCGGCCGCGCAAGACCGAGCCCTCCGTTTCGAGCCCGGTCAGGGCGATCTCGATCGTGCGCGCATCGGTGGCCAAACGCGCGGCGAGGTTTTCGGTCGTCGTAGGGCCGCTCGATTCGAGCCATCCGCGCACGATCTCGACGAACGCTTCCTCGCGGGTTTCGGGGAGCGGCATGTTCGTTGCGAGTTCGGCCAGCGGCGGCGATGCGGACGCACCGGGATAGGCGAGGCGCGTCAATGCCAGCCGTTCCGCGCACGTCCAGAGCGGCGTGCCGTCGACATTCAGCGTCGTCGCGCGCCGTTGGGCGAGCAGTTCGTCGAACCAGACCTGCCACGCCTCGGCCGGCGGCACGGCGACGAGCGTTAGCAACGCATCGTGCAGCTCGTCGGCATCGCGCACCAGCGGCCACGACGATTCCGCGACTTCGGCGATTGCCGCGGCATCGAGCACGCTCGATGCATCCGCGTTGGTGCGCGTCGTGCTGCGCAAGGTGACCGCGCGCGTGCGGCGTTCTTCGAGCGGGGCGTCGTCGAGGTACGCATACGGATTGGCGTTGAGAATCTCGTGACAGAATACCGAGGGCTCCGGCGTATCGACGGCCAGCGTGCGGATCGCGCCGCTCTCGATGTCGCGCAGCACCGTTAACAGACCATCGACGTCCATCGCTTCGCGCAAACAGTTGTCGATCGTCTCGCTGACGAGCACGTGGTCGGGCACGCGGATCGGACCGGTCAGGTTTTCGCCGCAGGCCGCGGCGTCCGGGAAGCAGGCCGCGAGCAGATCTTCCGCCCGCATGCGCAGGAAGTTCGGCGGCACCTTGCGGCCGCCGCTGAAGCGCAGAATCGCTAGCGCCCGCAACGCGTTCCAGCGCCAACGGGCGGCGAACATCGGTGCGGTGAGCAGCGCTTGGGTCAGCGTGTCAACGGCGCTCGCCGACTTCACGTATTCGAAGACGACCTCGAGCGGAAACGCATGCTGCTCGGTCAGCGAGATCACGATGCCGTTGTCGTTGGCCGCCGCTTGCAACTCGACGTTGAACGAGCGGCAGAATTTCTTGCGCAGCGCGAGACCCCACGCGCGGTTGATGCGCGCACCGAACGGCGCGTGCAGGATCAACTGCATGCCGCCGGCTTCATCGAAGAAACGCTCGGCGATCAGCGTGGTGCCGGTCGGGACCGCGCCGAGGATCGCCTTGCCGGCGCGCACGTAGGCAACGGCTTGTTCGGCGCCGGCGAGGTCGAGCGCGCAGGCCGTCTGCAGCCATTCCTTCGCGGCGTCGTCGGTACGGTCGTCGATGGCGGTGCGCACTGCCGCGACTTCACGGGAAAGCTCGATCGTGCGGCCCAGGCCTTCGCCGTTCCAGAACGGGATCGAGGGCGGCGCACCGTGCGCGTTCTGGACGCGAACGACGCCGGTCTCGACGCGCCGGATCATCCACGACGTAGTGCCGAGCAGAAAGATGTCGCCGGCCATGCTCTCGACGGCGAAATCTTCATCGAGCGTGCCGATCACCACGCCCTCGGGTTCGGCTACGACGTTGTAGTTCGCAGTCTCCGGAATCGCGCCGCCCGAGGTGATCGCGGCGATCCGCGCGCCGCGCCGGGCGCGCAGGCGGTTGTTGACGCGATCGTGATGGAGATAGGCGCCGCTGCGGCCGCGCGAAGTGGCGATGCCGTCGGCGAGCATGGCAACGACGTCGTCGAACGCCTTGCGTTCGAGATCGCGGTACGGATAGGTCGAGCGCACGGTCGCGTATAGCGCATCGACGTCCCAGTCGTCGCCGGCGCACGTCGCGACCAGTTGCTGGGCGAGGATGTCGAGTGGAGATTCGGGGATGCAGAGGGCATCCATCGCGCCGGTGCGGATCGCGTTCACGAGCGCCGCGCACTCGATGAGCTCGTCGCGCGTCGTTGCGAAGAGACGGCCTTCGGGTTTCGCGCCGACCCAATGGCCCGAGCGTCCGACTCGCTGCAACGTGACCGCGATCGAACGCGGCGAACCGAGTTGAATCACCAGGTCGACCGAGCCGATGTCGATGCCGAGTTCCAGCGACGCGGTCGCGACGACCGCGCGCAAGTCGCCGTTTTTGAGGCGGTTTTCGGTATCGAAGCGAATGTCTTTCGAGAGACTGCCGTGGTGCGGCAACACCACGCCCTCGCCGAGCCGGGTCTGCAACGCGAAGGCAACGCGTTCGCTCATGCGCCGCGTGCCGACAAACACCAAGGTCGTGCGATGCGCGAGCACGAGCGCGGCGACGCGATCGTAGATCTCGGCCCACATCTCGCCGCTGGCCACGGAGCCGAGTTCGTCGCTCGGCACTTCGACCGCGAGGGTCATCTCGCGCCGGTGGCCGACGTCCACGATGAACGCGGCGGGGCTGAGAAAATTCGCGACTTGATCGATCGGCCGCACGGTGGCCGAGAGGCCGATCCGCTGCGGCTTTGCTCCGCCCGAGCGCGTGACGAGGTCGTCGAGGCGCGCCAGCGTCAGCGCGAGATGCGAGCCACGCTTGTCACGCGCCAAGGCATGGATTTCATCGACGATAATCGCTTCCACGTGGGTGAACAGAGCGCGCGATTTTTCGGCCGTCAGCAAAATGTAGAGCGACTCGGGCGTGGTGACGAGCACGTGCGGCGGCTTGCGCAGCATCCGCGCGCGCTCGCTTTGCGTCGTGTCGCCGGTCCGCGTTGCGGTGCGGATCGGCGCGAGGTTGAGGTTCTGCTCGCCGGCCAGCGCGAGCAGTTCGCCGAGCGGCGTCTCGAGATTCTTGCGCACGTCGTTGGTCAACGCTTTTAGCGGCGAGACGTACACGACCAGGATCTCGTCGGGCAGCGGCCCCCCGGCGGCGCGGCGGATCAGTCCGTCGAGCGCGGTCGTGAAGGCGGCGAGCGTTTTGCCGGAGCCGGTCGGCGCCGAGATCAGCACGTCGCGGCCGGCACGTATCAACGGCCAGCCCTGGACCTGCGGCTCGGTCGGCTCGCCATACCGCGAGGCAAACCAGCCGGCGACGAGCGGAGAGAGTTCGTTCACCTTGACTCGCTACAACCCGCTAGACGTGGTCGGCGTTCCAGCACGGGTCCGCCGGCGCGCCGGTCACGGCGGCCTCCGCGTGCAGCCAGGCCGCGCGCGCTCCGGCCGAGAGCGGCAGGATCATCGCGACCGCCGTACGCCGCGCGCGGACGGCGCCGCGCGGGATCAGCGCGCGGGCCGGCGGGGGCGGCAGCCAGCCGGTCACCTTGCGCAGATCGCCGGCCGCGTTGCGGATCAGGGCCGGAACGAGCGCTGCGGCCTCCTCGTCGACATACGCAAACTCATCCAATGCGAACGAGTCGACGGCCGGAAAGCGGCGGCCGAGGACGTAGGCCCCAAGCCGCCGGCCGCGCATGATGCCCAGCCGCACGCTGACGCCGCCGGATTCCCCGGATCGCGCGCGCAGCCGCAGCCATTCCCAAACGAGCGGCGGACGCGTGAGGGCGAACGCGCGCGTCGCATCGAGCGTCGCAAAGCAGCGTTCGATCGCCGGCCAGTCCGCGTCGGCGAGCGTGTGCGCCGCAATGCGCGCGTGCGGGAGGGTGTCGGCGCGCAACACGATCGCGCGTGACGGCAAGCGCCGGAACCCGAGCCGTTCGTAGAACGCCGGATGAATGTCGGAGAAGAGGTACACGAGATCGGTGCCGTTCGCGCGCTCGGCGTCGAGCAGCGCGCCGAGAAACGCCGTAGCGTAACCACGGCCGCGCTGCGCTTCCGGCGTGAACACGGCGCCGATGCCGGCCGCGCGAAACATCCGTTCGCCGCAGCGCAATTCACGCTGGTAGCGTTTGCACGACGTCACGACGTTTCCGTCGAGCGAGAGGCCCAACGTACGAAACCGCCGCCGGCCGAAACCGGACGCGCTCACTGCGCCGAACTCCGCAGCGTAATCCGCGAAGCTTCGATCGCCGCGCCAGATCGCCGCCGAGTGCGGAAGCACGTCGCGCACGTACTCGGCCGGCGAGAGCCCGACAATCCGAAACACCCCCGGCCATTCGCCGCCGGAGGTGCGCTCCCGTTCGTGCGTTCTAAACGAACGCGAGCGGGGCGAACTGACCGTCGAGGATGTCGGCGGAATTGCGGCCGAGCCAACTCTGGATGACGGTGGCGTACACCGCGCGGAAGTCGGTGGCGAACTTGAGGTTGCCGCCGCGATCGAGGTCGGTCAGCGAGGGGTGATCGCCGTAGACGCCGCCCTTCACGCTGCCTCCGGTGATGAATACCGGCATCGCGGTACCGTGGTCGGTGCCGTTGCTCGAGTTTTGCGTGACGCGGCGTCCGAATTCCGAGAACGTCATCGTCAGCACGCGTTTGTCGTTGCCGTGCGCTGCGAGATCTTTGTAGAACGCCAGCAATCCGTTCCCCATATAGCCCAGCAGGCGGTCCTGTTGCGCGCGCTGTCCGGCGTGCGTATCGAACGAACCGATCGAGACGAAGACGATCCGCGTTCCGGTGTTCGTGCCGATCAACTGCGCGGCGAGTTTGAGTTGCTGCGCGAAGCCGTCCGTCGGGTAGGTGACGGCGGCCGTGTAGCCGGCGACCTTCGCACGCAGGACGTCGCCGCCGTGATAGGCCTCGCGGGCGGTGTCGGCGACCAGCGCCAAGTACGGCGATTGGCCGGCCTTCGCACCGTCGTAGAGCGTGCCGGCGCTCTGCTTCGACGCGAGATCGCGGCCGGTGTTGTACGAGAACGCGCCGAGCGCTCCGATCGCCGGAACGTCGACGTGCGATGAGACGAGCGCGGCCGGCAGCGTATCGCCGAGCGCAACGGTCTCGAACGGCGACGGCGGCTTCGTACCCTGCGGGTAGCGGCGATCCAGATAGCGCCCGAGCCAACCGTACTGCTGCGGACGCACGGGCGATGCGGTCTCCCAGATCTGGGTCGCTTCGAAGTGCGAGAGGTTGGGATCGGGATAGCCGACGCCTTGCAGCAGCGCGACGTGGCCCCCTTGGTAGAGTTCGTTGAGGCCGGCGAGCGCCGGATTCCAGGCGATGCGATCGTTGATGCGCAGCACGGTCTTGGGATCGACGGCAATCGTCGGACGTGCGCGGTGATAGGCATCGTCCGTGAACGGAATCACCGTGTTGAGACCGTCGTTCCCGCCGCTCATTTGAATCACGACCAGCACGTTACCGGGATCGGCCGGCGGGCCGGATGCGGGTGCCGGCTGCGCGTACGCGGCACGCATGAGCGCGACCGGCATGCTCCCCCCGAGCGCCGCGGCGCCGAGGGAACGAGTGAGGAAAGACGTGCGTTTCATGAAATGCTCGCGATCAGTTGAGTTGATTGACGGGAAGGTTGAGGGTCAAGGCGACGACGCCGCGAATTTTATCCTGATAGTTTTCCGGGCCGAACGGCAGTGGGTTCATGGTGCTGCTTTGCGCCGGCGCGCCGGTTCCGGTGAGGTAATCGACGAGCGTGCCGCGCACGTCGGTCGTCACGTCGTCTTGCAGGGCCGAGGATACGAGCAACTCGACGATGCGCGGTGCGTTGAAACCGCCTGCGTCGTGCACGAGTTCGTCGGGCTGCACGTTCGGCGCGTTCGTCGTCGCCACAGCCGGCGGTTTGGGCGGCGCGGTCGTTGCGATCAGCGCATTGACGAAGTTGAACCGTGCCAGCATCGTCGACGTGTTGATCCATGTCGGTCCGCCGTCCCAGCCTTTGACGCTGGGCGGATTGAGCGGCTCCTGCCCCATCCGCGCAAGCACGCCGGGCAAATTGGCCGGGACCTGCGTGGCACCGATGTAGCGCAACGTGCCGATAGCGAACTCGATCGGGCTCTTCGGCAGCGCGCGATACGCGCGCGTCGAGTAGAAAACGTTCGAGCGCAAGATGACGCCGAGCGTGTGCGCGATATCGTAGCCGGAGAGCGCGTACACGCCGGCCGTCGCTTCGATCAGCTCGGGTTCGGGATCCGAATAGACGAACGCTTCGAGCAATTTGTGCGAGATGAAACGCTGGTGGATCGGTTGCTCGACGATGATGCTGATCGCATCGTCGGCATCGAACGATCCGGTGTGGCCGAGAAACGTCTTGAGACCGTCATCGTGTTGCGCCGGATTGAAGAACGCCTGACCGCCTTTGAGCGTCCAGCCGGTGAACGCGCGCGCGCCCTGCTTGACGTCGTCTTCGGTGTAGTTCCCGAGCCCGAGCGCGAAGAGTTCCATCACTTCACGCGCGTAATTTTCGTTGGGATGGGCCTTCGTGTTGTAGCGGTTGTCGAGCCACACGAGCATCGCGGGGTCGCGCGTGACCGACGAGAGCAGCGTGCGGAAATTCCCCAATCCCTGCGCGCGGAAGAGCGCGTTCTGCTGGGCCATCATCTCGGGCGGCGATTTGCTGACCCCGGTGGCAAAATGATTGTGCCAGAAGAGCGTCATCTTCTCGACCAGTTGCCGGCGCGAACGCAGCATGCGGTCGAGCCACCAGAGCTGCACGGCCGTCTTACGCTGCCCGTACTTCGTGTTGTCCAGCGTGGCGAGTTCCGGCGGGTAATCGGGGAAGGGTACGTCCGGACCGATCGGGTGGAGCAACGCATCCACCGCGCGCCCGGCGTCGAGCTGCGCGAACGCGGCAACGTCGGCGTTCGTTCCGCCGAATCCGGCGCGGCGCAGCACGTGCGCGGCGTGCCGTTGGTTGAACGGTCCGCGGTACGGCGCGAGCGCAGTCGAAACGTCGAGCCGCCCGGAGGGGCGAAACCCGACTTGCGGATCGGTGGACGTATCGAGGTTTTCGTTCACGGCGGTGCAACGCCAAGCATAGCGTGAAAGGTCGCTCTCCGCGAGCCGGCCGTGTGAAAGTTCGATGAGAAGGCGCCGGCCGTGATGCGCGGCTGCTCGCTTAACGGCCGAGCATCGCCCGCAGCTCCGCGGCGAATTCCGGCGCGCCGATCCCCCGGGTTGCTCGACCGCTCGCGCTGACCGTTACGCCGGCATCGGCGCGTGACATGGCAAGCGCCAGTAAGCGGCGATGCTCGCGCGCGTAGGCTTCTTTGAGTTTGGTTTGATGCGAGTACCAGGTGAACTTTGCCGTGCGTCCGGCCGGCGCGTCGCCGGCCGCATCTTTCGGCACCATGCCGTGCGAGGGGCTGAAGAGGAACGCATCGGGAACGTAGTAGGGCGGGAACGATCCGGCGCGCGCGTCGACGGCGAAGACATGGTCGAAACGCCGCGGCCCGATGCGGTCGATCGAACCGGCGAAGACGCCCGTTCCATCACGACCGTGCACGAGCGGTCCGCGCTCGGCCGGTGCGATGCGGGCGAGCATCTCGAGCGCGTCTTCCAATGGCCCGCCCGGATGCCGCGCCGCGTAGCGGCCGATCAACGCGAGCACCGCGTCGACGATAAACGCGCGCCGTGCTGCGCGGGCGGTCGTCTCGTTCGGGCGCGCGGCGTAGAGTCCGGCATCCTCGACGATGGCCCGTGCCGCGCTCGTTCCCGCATCGCGCGCGTGCGCCGCCCACGCGCTGCGCCGTTCGCGAAACGCGACGATGCGCTCGCGCGCGAGGGGGGAGAGATCGTGGTCGCGTTCGCCGCGCAGCACGTTCATCGCCAGGCGAACGTCTCTGCGGCGATCCCAGCGCCGATCGCCTTCCGGTTCCGCCACCGGTAACGGGAAGAGGACCGCCTGCGGATTGGCCGGTTCGCCACACAACGCGCCGAGCGTGATGTCACCGAGCGCGAGCATCGGCAGCGCGAGCATGCGCAGTAGCCACGCGTGACGGTAAGGATCGACGGCGACCCACAGCGCGGCGAGCGCATCGCCGGCCTCGGGACGCGCGAGCAGATCGATGTCGCCGTAGAGTGCGACCGGGACGCCGGCATCAACTAACGCATCCTCGTAGGCCGCGAGCGTGCGCGCCGTGCGATGAACGACTGCGATTCGGGCGGCGGGCGTTCCGGCCGCGATCAGGCCGGCGACGCTCTGCGTGACGAACGCGACCTCGGCGTCGCGATCGGCCGCGCGATGCACGCGCACCTCGGCGGCGGCGACCGTTTGCGGCGCAACGGAACCCGTCGCGATCGCATGAGCGCAGGCGGCGATGGCGGGCGGGACCAGGGTGCCGGCCGGCAGCTCGATCGTCGTCGTCGCGAGTTTGAACGTCGCCTCAGGTCGCGCTCCGGCGAAGTTATGGATCGCCGACTGCAGGGTGCCCGCGAACGTCACGGCGCGCAGTTTCGCGCCGAAGAGCGCCTGCAGCATGCGCACCTCGCCGCTGCGCAGATCGTGCGCGTCGTCGACGATCGCGAAGGCCAGTCGCTCGCGATACGCGGCGGCCAACGGCGGCTGCTCGCCGAGTAGCCGCGTGGCTTCGGCGACGGCGTCACCGGCCGAGAGGCAACCGTGGCGGACGAGTTCGTCGATGTAGGAGCGGTAGAGTTTCGCAACGATCTTGGCGAGATCGATCTCGCGCCGGTGCTGCCGTTCCAATTCCGCGGGACCGACCAGCAGCGAACTGCGATATTCATCCTTTGTTGCGAAGAGCAAGCCCGGATCGGCGAAGTTCGGCGGCTTCCCGTAGAACGCGGATGCACCGCGTAACGCGTGTGCGAGCATCGTATCGGGTGAGATGCCCGCATCGCGCAGTTTCACGATCAAACGCAGGACGGCTGAGGCGAAGCGGTCGGGCGTGCGTAAGCCGCTGATTTCGGGATCGATGTCGGCGCCCAAATACTCGGCCCACTCGGCTGAGAAGAGCGGTGCGGCCGCGCGTTCGAAAATCTCCTCGATTTCGTCGGGTTCGAGCCGCTCGATGTCGGGCGCGAGTCCGCCCGCGAGCGCACCGTCGGTGACGATTGCAAACGCCAATGCATCGAGGGTGATCCCGACAAACGGGGCGTATGCGAACGCCGCTTGCGTCGCGCCGTCGAGGCGGCGTGCGATGCGCGCCGCGAGCTCGCGGGCGCCGTCAGAGTGCGAACTGGCCACGAGCGTCGCCTCGGGCGCGATGTCGCTCGCCGTCAGCAGCGCGGCGTAGCGTTGTGCGAGCGCGTCGCTCTTCCCACTTCCCACGGGACCCGTGATGAGGATCAGATCGGATTCCGGCGGCGCCTCGGCGATCCGCGCATCGACGGCGGCGAGCGCGCGAATCATCGGCCGAACCGTTCTTCCGCGACGGCCGGGCGCTCGCGGCAAGCGTCCTTGTAGGCGCAGTAGCGGCATGCACCGGGGTCGTTCGTGACGGCGTAGTGCGCGATCGTCGGCGTCGCCAGCGTTTCTGCGATCGCGATCATCCGGTCGCGCGCACGTTCGAGGTCGGCGACGGCGATCGATGCGGTCGTCCCGTTTTTCGCACGTCCGTTTTGCGGCGGGCGCTGCGCGACGACGGTGAGTTCGATCGGTTCGACGTCGAGCAAGGCATCCTTGAGCGGAACGAGCGAAAGCCGCGTCACGTTATCGCCGGCCGCCGTGCGCGCCCAATAGTAGAACGGAAGTTGGAACTCGCTAAAGTCCAGCACATCGGCCAAGTACTCGCCGGCGCTCTTGGCGATTGCGCCGGTCTTGTAGTCCACGACCGTCACCGCGCCGGTCGCGTCGTCGCGATCGATCCGGTCGATGAAGCCGATGAACGCGAACCCGCCGAGCTTCACGTCGGTCGTCGTTTCGCAGCCGATTACCTCGAAGGGCGCTTTGCGGGCACGTTCGAGCAACCAGGTGAGGTAGCGTTTGGCCGTGCGGCGGGCGCGGCGTTTCTGCAATTCAAACTCGACTGGTGCATCGAAGCGCGTGCGGTGCCGATCGAACGACGCGACGATGCAGTAATCGAGGAACGAACCGAGCGTAACCGGGTCGCCGCCGTCGAAGCGCGCGTATTTGCCGTGGAACTCTTCCAGCGCGGCGTGGAAAGCGATGCCGTAGAACGACGCCGACGAACCGCGATCCTCGACCGCGGCGCACACGTAGCGATAGAACCACTTGCGTTCGCATTCGGCAAACGCGTTGAGCGAGGATGCGGAAAACGTCGCACGGCGTGAGGTGACGGGCGCTTGGGCCTCCGGCGTGACGGCCGGCGCGGGGAAGGCGGGAAAGGCGAGCGGACGCTGCGTGCAGCCTGCCAATTCGGCCTCGAACTCATCGATGGCATCACCGGCTTCCCACGCCGGCGCCAGGATGCGTGCGGCGTCGAAGTCGCGCGCGATGCGCTCGAGTGCCGCGTAGGTCGCATCGTCGAGGCCGAGCGTGGCGACGGTTGCCGCCAGAACGTCGCTCGCACCGGCGTCCGGAACGCGGTACGCGCGCGCGACCGTGCGCAAAGCGTGCGCGAACTCGCGCCCGCCGCCCGTCGTGCCGGCGTCCATCACGTCGAGCACGTTCGCGCTCTCGCCGGCGATGGCCAGGAGCGTGCGCGCGTCGTCCGGGCCGATCGGCGCGAGCTTCGAGCGTAGCGCGGCGCGCGCGTCGGCGTCGCCCTCCGATGCGGCGAAACGCAGAAACGCGAACAGACCGCCGGCTCCGGCGAGATCGAGCGCCGGTGAGACGAGCGGTCCGAGGTCGATCGGCTCGAGCGTGAACTCCCCGAGCGCCGCTAGGCGTCGCCACGTGAAGGCACCGTCATCAACGAGCAGCAGCGCGTCGATCGCGATCGCGGTTTCGTCGGCCGAGAACGTGCCGCCGCCCAAGACGAGGCGCAATGCCGCGCCGGCATCGACGGCGTTCACGAACGCAAGCAGCGTGCGGTACTCGGCAATCAGCCCGCCGAATGCATCGTCTTCGTCGCGGTCGATCGCCGCGATCACGCGTGCCGCGAAGGATGCACTGCGCCGCACGTGCGCCGGGATCGCCAATTCTTCGCGCGTCGCCGCGAGGCGCCGGACCATCGCGCGCCGTTCGCCGTCGCGCAGCACGCGCATCGCACTGCCCCGCGACAAAAACGCTGCCGGTGAGAGAACGGCTTCCGGATCGCCGCCGCCATGACGGACGAGCACCGGGTCGATGCCGTACGCGAGCCGCCGCTCGTCGACGAGGATCATCCGTGTCTCTTCGCTGCCGCTTCCACCAAGCCGTTCGCGAGCCCGACATCGGCGGGGCGGTCGACGTTGACCGCGATCTCCGCGTGCGAGCAGCGAATCGCGCCGGCCGGCGCGTGCAAGATTGTGGTGGCGCGGCGTTCCGCCGCCTCGACGGTTAACGACCCAAGCGCGAATCGCGGCAGAATGTCCCAGCCGAAGCGCGCGGCTAGCCGCAGCGGCGATTTCCGCGCGGCACCGAGATCGTCCAGGACCACGCGCAAAGCCGGCAAGACGCGTGGTTTGAGGGCGACCAAGCCACCGCCGCAAAAGCGGCCTTCGACCATCTTGGCCCACGTGTGCGGCACGTTGGGATAGGCGGCGAGATGGTCGCGCTGACTCACGATCGCGTAGGCGACATCAAGATCGCGCGCTTGCGCCTGCTCGAGAAACTCGGCGATCGCGGCGACCGTGAGCACCGGGAGATCGGATGCGGCGATCAGCAGCAACTCGTCCGGCGCCGCGCCGGCGAGCCCCGACTCGAGGCTCTCGACCATCCGCGCTCCATCGGCGCGCCGTTCGTCGGCGGCGGCGAGCGCGGCGTGACCGTGGGAGGCCGGCGGCGCGACCGCAATGATGCGCCCGACGCCAGGCGCGCCGCGCAGCGCCGCGATGACGCGCTCGACGAGTGCGATCCCGCCGATTTCGACGAACGCTTTGTTGGGGAGGCCGGGAACCGTCGCCGACACCGCGTCGGGCCCGCCGCCGGCGAGGACGATTGCGTTCACGCCGCGCCCGGTGCGCGCCATTCCTCGGCGGCGGCGAGCGGGACCACGAAGAGCCGGGCGCCTTCCGGCAGCGCGATCGCAGCGGCGAGCGTTCGCGCGTCATCCTCGCGCTCGCACAACGCAAACGTTGCGCCGCCCGAACCGGAGAGCATGGCATGCGCGGCACCTGCGGCGCGCAACGCGCGCAGCGCATCCGCGACCGGCGCATATGCGGCTGCGATCAGCGGCTCGAAGTCGTTCGTTGCGGCCGCAACCGCTGCCGCGTAGTCTGTGCGCTGTACCGCTTCGAGGACGCGCAAGCTTGCGGAGCCGGCGCGCGGACGTTGCGCTGCGGGCGCTTGCGCGCGCGCTGCAGCGAGGCTGCGATACGCCTCGCCCGTGTCGATGTGAACGTCGGGCGCAAGGACGGCCACCCACCACGGCGGCAACGCGCCGAGTGCGGTGACGCGTTCGCCGGTGCCTTCCACTAACGCCCCGGTACCGGTAAGGAAGAACGGCACATCCGAACCTAGCGCGCGTGCGACGGTGAGCCAATCGAGCGTTTCGAGCGCCCCAAATGCGCCGTCGATCGCGGCGCGCAGGATGGCTGCGGCGTCGGAGGAGCCGCCGCCGAGTCCGGCGCCGGCCGGGATGCGCTTGCGCAGGGTCACGGCGAGCGGCGCAGCGGCCGCACCCGCTGCGGCGAACGCGCGAACGACGAGGTTGTCGCGGGTCAGCGTTGCCGGCTCACACGAAAATTCGAAGCGCTCGGCCGGTTCGATCGCGATCTCGTCCTCGAGCCCGATCGGCAGCATGACGCTCCGCAGACGATGATAGCCGTCGTCTTGCCGATTGAGGATCTCGAGCGTGAGGTTGATTTTAGCAGGCGCTCGGACGATCACTACCGAGCCTTCGCTATGCGCCTGGGCGTCCCTGATGGGAGGCCGCGTTCACGACATGGGCGTAGCGAACGGCGTGGACGCAAGGTATGACGCGCAACGTGGGGAGTTCTGCGCGTACGTGCTGTCCGAAGCGGAGACGCCGTTCGGACTCACGTTGGGCAACTTCAAGACCTTCGCGACCTCGACGCCGAAGGGCGGCATCCGCGGCTTGTGGGATGCCGATACCGATCAGATTATCTTCGGCGCGCACCAGATCGCGTACCGGGCCGGCGACCACCCGACGCTCTTTCCGCAGCAGATCACGCGCGAACTCACGTTCTTGCCGTACGCGCAGATCGCCGAATTCGAATTGGGCGACGATTTGCGCGTCACCGAAGCGTTCTACGTTCCGCACGGACCCAAGCACGATCGCGTGGTCAGCTTCGTCGTCGACATCACGATCCATAACGCCGGCGTGACGCCGGCGTCGGTGAAGGTTTTCCCGTGGGCGCTGCTCGTCGGCCAACGTTTTTACGGCGAACCCGAGAAAGCCGTGCGAGCCAGCTGCGAGGGCGATTTCATCCGCAGCTTCGGCGAGGAATCCGGCTACTCGCGCTGGTGGGGTGGTTCGCGCAAACCGGTCGCCGTCATCGTGGCGCTGCGCGAGCAATCGCTGCTCGGCGCGATGCGCGACGGCGATCTCACCCCCGTCCAGCACCTTGACGAGGTCACCCCGAAGCTGGCGGAGTTCGTCAACCGCCGCATTTTCGGCGCTCTGGAGTACAAGATCGACGTCGAGCCCGGCGCGCGCGAGAGCCTGCGGGTTGCCGTCGTGTTCCACAAGGATGGCGATGCGGCGTCGAAGCCGGTCCTGGAAGGGCTCCTGGCCGACGATACCGCGCTGCACGAAACGCAACGCTACTACGCGCGTCACTTGGCGGATGCGCGTTTGATGACGCCCTCGCCGCTGGTGAACCGCGGCGTCGTGTGGGCGAAAGTCAACATGCTGCGCGTGATCAAGGAGTATCCGCAAGGCTGGGGTTCGACCAACTCGCCGCCCTCGGATATACTCGTCTCGCGCGACACGTCGTGGTTCGTGCACGGCTACGACTACTTCTTGCCGCAGTTCAGCCGCGACGCGATCGAGCTCTTCAACCGGTTTCTGGAGCCCAGCGGCCAGGTCGTCGAATATGTCCGCGGGGTCAACGGCTTCAAGACGTCCTACGAACTCAACATCAACGACGACACGCCGTTGCACATCATCGCGATCCTGCACCACTACAACTCGACGCTCGACGACGCGTGGCTGCGCGGAGTGTTTCCACTCGTCCGCAAGATCACCGACTATTTGCTCTCGCAGCGCGATGCGAACGGACTCGTCTACTGTAAGGCGAGTGGCGTCGACATGTTCGGGATCACGTCGTGGCGCAATATCATCCCCTACTACACGCTTGACGGTGCGGTCACCGAGATCAACGCCGAGGCCTACTTCGCCGTCGAGGCGGCGGCGATGATCGCGGCGATTTGCGAACAGGGCGACGATTGGGGCCGCTGGGCGGGCGAGGCAACGGCGTTGCGCGAGGCGATCCTGGCGAAGCTCTTTAACGCCGATACCTCGGCGTTTGTCCTCAACTACGATCAAGACGGTAACTACCAGGACAACTTTACCGCCGATGAAGTCTTCCCGGTGCTGTTCGACGTCGCCGACGAGCCGACGCGCAAAGCGATCCTCAAGCGCTTGCTCGAGCCCGATTTTGTCACGCCGGTCGGCTTGCGCACGATCTCGACGGCCGACAGTTGGTACTTTCCCTCGCACGGCTTCGGGCTGCTCGGCGGCGTATGGCCCGATCTCACCCTGTGGTTCGCGGTCGCACTCGCGCGCAACGGCGCCTATCGGCACGCCGTCCACTTTCTGGAGTCGATCTACGCCTCAATGGAAGCCGGTACGGCGCGCAACACCGTGCCGGGGCAATTCGGCGAGTGGTTCGACGGCGGGTCGTTGACCAACCGCGGAATGTATCTTTCACCCTGGACCGGCGCCAAGTACTTGTGGGCGGTCGCCGAGACCGTCTGCGGCATCGACGGTTATCGGACCAGCGGCCGCCTGCACCTCGTCCCGCGCGTCCCGCCGGAATGGCGCTGGACGGCCGCCGCGCGCGTGCATTGGGGCGGCAAGCGCCACACCTACGTCATGGATCACGTCGCGAAGCGCATCATCGGCGACATGCCGCAGGCCTCGGCCGACGAGCCGTACAGCGTCTTTTTTGCCGGCCGAGACGTCAGCGACGAGGCGACGGTCTCCCCGGTCGACGTCGCGGCGATCGTCTTCGAGGACGCCTCGGACGGCGTCCGGCTCTTCGCTTGCAACCAGTTCGACCGCGCTCGTAACGTCGCGATCGAGTTTCGGGGCCGGATGATCCGGCGGCGCATCGAAGCGGGCGCCATGCTCGAACTGGTGGTCAGCGGCGATCCGCAACTCCGCGACGCGATGCCGATCCAAGCACCGGTCGAGGCGGCCGCGCATGCCTAGGCGGCGTCCCCGTACCGCGCTGATGCTCGTCGGGATGGGCGTCGTGCTGCTGGCGGCCATCGCCGTCGGGCAGCGGATCGGCGAACACACGATCTTCGGGGCGACCGAGCGCCGAGTCGAGATCCCCGAGGCGGCCATCACGCCGGTTCCCGAGGACACCGGCGGCGCGAACGAGGCGATCTCGCGGAACTGGAAACGCCTTCAGGTAATATCGGTCGCGACCGACCCTGCCTTCCCCGACCCGCGCGTCAGCCCGCCGCCGTCGCCCACGCCAAAGCCCTCGCCGAGTCCGAGGCCGACAGCCACGCCGGCCCTCAATCCAACCGAGCTTTACACCTCGCCGCCGCTGCCGGAGCCGCTCGTTTCACACGAGCCGGGAGAGTCGCCGACGCCCTGAACGGATACCGACGTTGCGCGTAAGTCCGATTCCTGGGACAATGAACGGTATGGATTCGCAAAAACACACCGGAACCGACACGGTTAAGCGCGGTCTCGCCCAGATGCTCAAGGGCGGCGTGATCATGGACGTCGTGACGCCCGAACAGGCCGTCGTGGCCCAGGAAGCCGGCGCGGTCGCCGTTATGGCGCTCGAACGCATCCCGGCCGACATCCGCCGCGACGGCGGCGTCGCCCGCATGAGCGACCTCGAGCTGATCGCCCGCATCATGGACGCCGTCACGATTCCGGTCATGGCGAAAATCCGCATCGGTCATCTGGCTGAGGCGCAAACGCTACAAGCGCTGGGCGTCGACTTCATCGACGAATCCGAAGTGCTGACGCCGGCCGACGATAAATATCACGTCAACAAGCACAAGTATGATGTGCCGTTTGTGTGCGGTGCGCGCGATCTCGGTGAAGCGCTGCGGCGAATTGCCGAAGGCGCGGCGATGATTCGCAGCAAGGGTGAGGCCGGCAGCGGCAACATCGTCGAGGCCGTGCGGCATATTCGCGCGATTACCGATGAGATTGCGATTCTGGCGGCGGTGCCGGAAGAAGAACTCGTGTTGCGGGCGCGCGATCTCGGCGCGCCGCTCGATCTCGTGCAGTACGTTGCGCGCGAGAAGAAGTTGCCGGTCGTGCTCTTTTGCGCGGGCGGCGTGTCGACGCCGGCCGATGCGGCATTGATGATGCAGCTTGGCGCCGAAGGGATTTTTGTGGGCAGCGGCATCTTCAAATCCAACAAGCCGGCGAAGTTTGCTAAAGCGATCGTCGACGCGACGACGCATTTCAACGACCCCGCGGTGATCGTCGCCGCGCATCGCGAGTTGGCCGGAGCGGCGGCGATGCCGGGGATCGATCTGCGCGGCTTGGCGGAGAACGAGCTCATGGCTTCGCGCGGAAACTAGCGCGCGAGTTCTCCATTGAAACGGGTCGGTGTATTAGCGCTGCAGGGCGATGTGGTGGAGCACCTTCACGCATTGCGGCGCGTCGGCGTTCTGGCGATCGAGGTGAAGAACGAGCGCGAGCTGGCGAGCGTCGACGCCCTCATCGTTCCGGGCGGCGAGTCGACGACCGTGATCCGGTTACTCGAGCGCTTCGGGCTCGTGGAACCGATCAAGGCGCGCGTGCACGGCGGCATGCCGTTCTGGGGAACGTGCATGGGAATGATCGTTGCAGCGAACGAGGTTGCGGATATGAAGCAGCAAACGTTGGGGTTGCTCGACATCACCGTGCGGCGGAACGCGTTCGGCCGGCAGATCGCGTCGGCGGAGGTCGATTTGGACGTGCCCGTGCTCGGCGAGCCGGCCTTCCCCGCGGTGTTTATCCGTGCACCTTGGGTCGAGCGTTCCGGTACGGACGTCGAGGTGCTCGCGTCGTTGGACGGGCACGGAGTGTTCGTGCGTCAGGGCAACGTCATCGGGACATCGTTTCATCCGGAGTTGACCGGCGACGACCGGCTGCATGCCTATTTCGTGGCGCTCGCCTGAGTCGTTCTCGCGCCGTCCGCTCTTAAGAAGCGACGTCTTCGCGGTTGTGCGGGACGTTGAAGATCATCCGGATGTGGGTGCCGTCGTCGACGTTGATGGTGACGGCTTGAGCGATGGCTTCGACGATGCGCATGCCGAAGCCGCGGCCCGCGCGGGGAGCGCGCTGGATGAACGTGCCGCGGTCGAAGACGTCGACGGCGAGCGTGTGATCGTGTTCGAGACGGGCGAAAAGCTCGACTTCGTTTTCCTCAACGCCATCGTAGGCGTGTTCGACGGCGTTCGCGAGGGCTTCGCCGACGGCGGTGAGGATATCGTCGCTCGTTTCTTGGTCAACGCATCCGGCGGCGATGAGGAATGCTGCGACGGCATGACGCATCGGACGCGCGGCGTCGCGGCGGGCAAGGCAGTTGATGCGCAACTCGGAGTAGCCCGTCATTCGGTGCCTGCCTGGGAGAGGTCCATCAGGGCTTCGGCGCGGTTGTCGAAGATACGGAATGCGTGGCTCAGGCCGGCGTATTGGATCAGGCGCGCGAATTGTTTGCTGCCGATCACGATGGCCACCGGGACGTTTTGCTTGGCCGCTTCGTCGCGGAAACGCAGCAGTTCGGCAAGCGAGGTGGAGTCGGCGTAGTTGACGTCGGAAAAATCGAGCAGGATGCCGGATTCGCTGCCCGCGACAACGAGCGCGGCGGCGATCTCGTCCTTGCGGCCGATTTCGAGTTCGCCCGTCAAGCGGATGACTGCGATCGATTTGTTCACGTCAGGCTGCCTTCTTCCCAACCCTGTGGCCCCACCACGCCTGCATGGGTTGCTCCGCGGACGGGTGCGGCGCGGCCGGCGTGCCGGCGAGCCGGCCGGTGAACGCCGCTTGCGCGCGGTCGGCGGAGATGCGTACGCCGATCGCCGGGTCGGCGGCGAAGCCGATCGTGAGGATCGCGACGTCGTCGCCGATTTCGCGGCCGTCGAAGACGGCGTTATGGATGAACGTCGCGGGGTCGGGCGGAACCAGACGCGCGACTTCGGCGGCGGCCGCAAGCAAGATGGCCTCGCCTTCGATGACATCGCGCGAATGCTCGATCGCTCCGTCGGTGTAGAGGACCAGCATCGCGCCGGGGACGCTCTGGATGCGGAAGGTCTGAAAGTCGTTGTCGGCCATCGCGCCGAGCGGCAGCGAGCCGCACTCCAGCATGCGTGGCGGCCGGCCGGGTTCGAGCAAGAGCGGCGGCGGGTGACCGGCGGTGGCGTAGAAGAATTCGTAGGTGTTGGCGTCGGCGAAGCCGGCGACCGCGGTCACGAGCGGAGCCTTGTCGGCGTAGAGTTCTTTGCCCACGCGTTGGAGCAGTGCGGCGGGCATCGGATCGAGCAGTGCCGAGGAAATCAGGGCTTGGCGAACGCGGTTCATCGTCACCGCCGCCGCGATCCCGTGACCGGTGACGTCGCCGATCGCAAAGAGCACGCGATTGCCGGGCAGCTCCAGCGCGTCGTACCAGTCGCCGCCGACCTTGGCCTCTTCGCTGGCCGGAACGTAGGTGGCGCTGAAGCGGAACGTCGGATGCGTGGGGAGCGGGCGTTGGACGAACGCTTCCTGCAGCGTGTCGGCGATGCGCTTCTCCGTCGTATACGCGGCGCGCAGCACGTCGGCCTCGCGCCGGTTATCGGCGGCCAGGGCGCGTTCGCGCTCGATGCGGACCGCAAGCGCGGCTTGCTGCACGGCGTAGAGCAGCGAGATCAGAAGCACGATCGTGACGGCGCCGCCGGTCAGCAAGCCGATGCGGTCGATCGAGGCGCGGACCTGCGTATCGACGCCCGCTTCGCGCTGCGTCAGCACGCCGTCGATCGTCGTGACGTCGGCGCGAAAGCGATCGACGAGCACTTTGCCCTTGCGCTCGATCGCATTGGTGTTGTTGCCGCGGTCGCTCAACAGCGGGGTTGCGACCGTGCGCACATATTCCGCGTTGACCGCGACGATGTCGGCGGCCGCCGCGGCCGCGGCCGGGGCATCGAATTCGGTAAGGCTCATCTTTAGTTGCTGCACGGTTGTCGCGAACGGCTGCAACGCGTCGTGATAAGGCTCGAGGAAGAGCGGGTCTTGGGTCGCAGCGTAGCCGCGCACGCCGGTTTCTTCATCGAGCATATACTTGAGCGAGCTGTAGACCAGGGCCCGCGTAGCCCCGAGGTCGGCCGCGATCCGGAACGATTGGGCGATCAGCGTGCGGACGTAGAGGCCGCCGCCGATCAGCAATACGATCACCAGCAGGGCATAGATTGCCGCCAAAATCAGCGCGCGACGAGGTTCGCTCCCCACGAAAGGCCGACTTTCACGCGGCCCGGGCATGACCTTCGCCCGTGACTTGGGGCCTGCGGCAGCCGAAGTATTTCGCTGTGGAAGCGCCGAACCGACTCGTATGTCGACCGCGCCCGACGCGCTCGCCGCACCGTCGATCGACGCCCTTGTGGGCGAGATGATCGCGACGTTGGCCCTCGCTGCGAACGCTTACCTCGAACCGAAGGACGGCCCGTCCGATCTGGATGCGGCCGCCTTAGCCTGCGACATCGCCGGCGCGGCGTTCGAGCGAATATCGCCCAGGTTGAGGCCGGATGAGCGAACCGGCTTGGCCGGGTTGCTCACTCAAATTCGTTTGTCCATTGTGAAGAAGCGAGGCTAGCCATGCCTCGCTTCTTGCTATCTCACCCCTCACCCGACTCCGCTCGAGGAGCCCTGTGAACGACGTTCTGGTCCTCAACTTTACCTACGAAGCCCTGAACATCACGACGTTTCAGCGCGCGGTCAAGCTCATTTTCTCCGGCAAGGCCGAGGTGGTTCACGGGCGCGAGCACCGGCTCGTCTCGCCGACGTTCGAGATGCGGATGCCCTCGATCATCCGTATGCTCTACTACATTCGCCGGCCGATGCAGAAGGTCGCGCTGACCAAGAAGAACGTGTTGCTGCGCGACAACTACACCTGCCAGTACTGTAATCTCAAGGGCGAGCGGATGATGACGGTCGATCACGTGCAGCCGCGCAGCAAGGGCGGCCCGTCGACCTGGGAAAACCTGGTGTGCGCGTGCATGCGCTGCAATAACCGAAAGAACAACCGGACGCCGGAGCACGCCAACATGCCTCTCAAGCGCAAGCCGAAAGCGCCGAAGTATATACCGTGGATCCGCGTCAAGAGAAACACCCTCCCCGGCGAGTGGCATAAGTTCTTGTTCCTCTACAACGTCTCGATCGACGAACAAATCGAGAGTACGTGACGGCCGGCCGGCGCCCGGGGCGGCGCTAGTCGAACCCTCGGCATTCGATGACGTCGCCTTCGGTGAGGACGAGGCGACCGAGAGTGCTGCCGCTCACACCAAGGCCGCGGCACCCTCGCCGGTGGCGCCGGGTCCCGCATCGGGCGGAATCGCCTATATTACGGTTACGGACGCGGCCGGACGGGTACTCTTCCGCCGGGCCGCGACGCCGCACGAAGTGGACGACGCCCTGCGCTCGGCCGATGCCGCGTCGGCCGAGGGGGAGGCGGCGATGGACCGGATCGCGTACGACCGTCTCTTCAACGAACTCAACGCCAAGACCGGCGTTGGGTCGATTGATGAACCCCTCTCCAAGGGAGACACCCCGTGATCCGTCGCGTCGAACGACCGTCGCTTCCGGCCCGAAAACTCGGGGTTCGGCGCCGCGCTGCGGGCCTCACGTCGTTCGAAGAGACCAAAAATCCGGAGCTGGCGCTGGCCTACTCGAACGGTTTCGTCACGGTGGAGATCTCCCACGATGCGCTCGACCGCTACGTCGAGGAGTATGGCGACGTGCCGCTGCCGCAGCGCACCGATCACCAGACGGGCGATAAGCGCGTCTTCGATGCCAAGCACAACGTCCGCGTGATCTACGATCGCGACGCCCATCTGCGCGAGGTCAACACGCGCAGCCGCGAAGGGCTGCACGTCCGCATCAACTTCCCCCGCGCCAGCTAGCGCGTTTTAGAGATTGAAGCGGGCCGCGATTTTTGCGGCTTGCGAAGGCAGCGCAGCGGCGATCGAGACTTTCAGCAGGTCGCCGATGACGAATGGCGCGACGCCGGCCGCAAACGCCTGCGCGAGGTTGAACTGGTACACGACGGTCAACCACCAAACGCCGCCCGCGAACACGAGCACCGTGCCGGCGAAGATCGCTGCCCAGCGCCCGGCAAACGTGGTTACGAGACCGCGGTCGAGCAGCAGTCCCGTCACGAATGCTGCGAGGGGATACATCCACAGGTAGCCGGCGCTTGGACCGACGAGGCCCGGCGGTCCCGCAATGGGCGCGAACACGGGCAAGCCGACTGCGCCCTCGGCCAGGTAGAGGAGCGTCGCCATCACGGCGAGGTTCCGGCCAAGCGCCAAAACCAGCAATGGTATCGCCAGCGTCTGCAGCGTGATCGGGACCGGCAGCATCGGGACGGCGACGTGCGCTGAGGCGGCCAGCAAGGCCGATCCGGTAACGGCGAGCGCGAAGCGGATCGCGAGCGTGCGCGGGACGGCGGCGGAGCGAGCGCGGTACATCGTAATATCCGTATGGCATACCGGACTCCAACCCCTTCGGTCGTGCTATAATCGCCCGCGTTGTGATCACGCGTGCCGCCGAGGCGGCAACCACCTCCAGGCTCGATCATACGCGCGCCCCGTACTTCCAGGTGCTCTTGGACTATGTGGACGCCGGCGTCATCCCGTTCCATACGCCCGGGCACAAGCAGGGCATCGGAATGGAGCGCGCCTTCCGCGACTTCGTCGGCGACAACGTCCTCGCGATCGACCTCACGCAGATCCGCGGGCTCGACGATCTCTTGCAGCCCGAGGGACCACTCGTCGAGGCGCAAGAGCTCGCGGCCGACGCGTTCGGCGCCGAGCACACCTACTTTCTGATCAATGGTTCGACCAGCGGCAATCAGTGCATGATGATGACCGCGTTGAACCCGGGTGAAAAGATCGCGATCCCGCGCAACTCGCACAAGAGCGCGATGGGTGGCTTGATCATGAGCGGCGGCTACCCGGTGTGGATGAAGCCGGAAGTCGACGAAGAGCTGCACATGGACCATACCGTCACGCCGCAGACGGTGCGCGCGACGCTCGAGGCCCATCCCGACATCAAAGCGGTTTACGTCGTGAGCCCGACGTACTACGGCGTCGCCGCCGACCTCGTTGCAATCGCCGCGGTCGCGCACGAGTACGATATTCCGCTGCTCGTCGACGAAGCGTGGGGACCGCACTTCCACTTCCATCCGGCACTGCCGGTGTCGGCGATGGAAGCCGGCGCCGACATGTGCATCAATTCGACGCACAAGATGCTCGGCTCGCTCTCGCAGACGGCGATGCTGCACGTGCAAGGCTCGCGCATCAAACTCGACCGCCTCAAAGCGGTCTACAAATTGTTCCTCTCGACCTCACCGAATCTCGTATTGGTGGCCTCGCTCGACGTGGCGCGCCGCCAGATGGCGCTCGACGGTCCGGCGTTGCTCTCGCGCACGATCGAGATCGCGAACGACACGCGCCGGCGGCTCAACGACATCCCGAACGTGTATTGCTTCGGCGAGGAACTCGAAGGCCGGCCCGGCGTCTTCGACCTCGATCCGACGAAGGTGACGATCACGGTCAAACGGCTCGGCTACACCGGCTACGAAGCCGAAGAGATCTTGCGCCGCCGCTACAACGTGCAGTGCGAGCTTGCCGATCTGTTCAACACGCTGGCGCTCTTTACGATCGGCACGACGCCCGATGCGGCCGACGAACTGGTCTACGGCGTACGCGAACTCTCGCGCGAAGACCGGCCGGTCGACATCTTCTCGCCCTCGGGCGTGCTCGATGCGCGCCTCAAGCGCGGAACCTATAAACTGCCGCGCATTCCACCGTTGCGCATCTTGCCGCGCGAGGCGTTTCTCGCGCGCACGGAATTCGTTCCGTTCAAGAAGAGCGCGGGCCGGATATGCGCCGAGGTGATCACACCGTATCCGCCCGGCATTCCGGTGATTTCGCCCGGCGAAGAGATCACGCGCGAAATCATCTCGTATTTGGAACTGGAGAAGAAGGCCGGCGTGCGGATGCAGGGCCCCTACGACGGCGATCTCAAAACGATTCGCGTCGTCGTCGAGTAACCGCGCGCTAGGTCAGCGGTAACCAGCGCCGGCCGTCCTGCTCGAGGAGCGCTGCCGCCGCGTCCGGACCGTCGCTCCCCGGGCGGTACGCGAGGAGTTCGTCGTGCGATGAGCCCCAGGCATCGAGCACCGGCTGCACGGCGGCCCAACTCGCGTCGACCATGTCCTCGCGCTGGAAGAGCAGCGTATTGCCGGTCATGGCGTGGTAGAGCAGCGTTTCGTAACCGACGGCGGGCGGCTCTTCGAAGAAGTCTTTGTAGGCGAAGCTCGTGCGCACGTCGCCGGTGCGCAGCACGGGGCCGGGCTCTTTCGCACTGAACGTCGCCGTGAAGCCTTGATCCGGGGCGATGCCGAGCGTAAGAACGTTGGCCGTCGGCCGCTCGTCCGGCGCGTCGGGGAATTGGCGTTGCGCCGAGGGGCGCAACGCGATCGCAATCGTCGTGAGATGACGCGCGAGCCGCTTGCCGGTGCGCACGTAGAACGGCACGCCCGTCCAGCGCGCGTTGTCGATGTGAACGCGCAAGGCGGCGTAGGTTTCCGTGCGCGAATCGGCTGCAACGTCGTCCTCGTCGCGATACGCGCGCACGGCCTGGCCGGCCAAGGCGCCGGCACCGTACTGTCCGCGTGCGGCGTCTTCCGGCGCGATCGGCCGGATCGCGTCGAGCAGCTTGACCTTTTCGTTGCGCACGGCTTCCGCGCCGAACGAACCGGGCGGTTCCATCGCGGTCATCGTCAGCAAGCTGAAGAGATGGTTGGGAACCATATCGCGCAGCGCGCCCGTCGCTTCGTAGAACTTGCCGCGCTCCTCGACGCCCAGCGTTTCGGAGGCGGTGATTTGCACCGAGTCGATATATTCGCGCGTCCACATCGGTTCGAAGATGCCGTTGCTGAAGCGCAGCGGCATGATGCCCTGCACGGGCTCTTTGCCGAGGAAGTGGTCGATGCGATAGATCTGCCCTTCGCTTGCGACCTTGAGAATGCGCGCGTTGAGCGCTTGTGCGGACGGCAGGTCGGAGCCGAACGGTTTCTCGATCACCATCCGGCGAAAGGCGCCGTTTGATTCCTCGAGCAGACCGGCCTTCCCGAGTTGCTGCGCGATCGTTCCGAAGAACCGCGCGGCAACGGCGAGATAGAAGATGACGTTACCGCTGCTCAGACGTCCTTTGAGCTTGGTGTAGTCGCCCTCGTTCTCGAAGTCGAAGACCGTGTACTCGAGCCGCCGCGCGATCCAGCCCCACGTCGCTTGATCGATCGAGTCGGGATGAAATTCTGCGCCGGCGTCCTTGGTGAAGCTCTGCATGGCATCGTTGAGTTCGGTGCGCCAGCTATCGTTCGTGCGATCGTTGTGGTCGAGGCCGATGATCTTGAGCCCCTCGTCGAGCAGCTTGCCGCCGGCGAGGTTGTAGATCGCGGGCATGAGGAGGCGTTTGGTCAAGTCGCCGGCCGCGCCGAAGACGACGATCGTGCATGGCGGAGCCGGCTTGGTGCTGATCACCCTCCGTTCTTCCACCCAAACGTGCCGGCCTAACACGCGTCCGGGCCGCCGATACGCACGGGTTTGGCGGAAAACTCGGAGCGGCCGTTCAACGTGTCCCGCCATGGCCATGCGTAGCGTCGTTTTTTCGAACCCCGCCGGCGAGGCGCTTGCGGCCGATGCGTACGTACCCGAATCCGCTACGCCGGTGCCGGTCGTCATCGCGGTTCACGGCGGCGGCTGGAAGGCGGGGAAACGCGACTCGTACCGTCATCTCGGGCAACTGCTTACGGGCCGCGGCTACGCTGTGTTCTCGATCGACTACCGGCTTGCGAACAAAGAGCAGAACCGCTATCCGGCGGCCGTCGACGACGTGCGTGCTGCCGTGCGCTACGTGCGCGAGCATGCCGCGGAATTGAACGTCGACCCGGCGCGCATCGTGCTGATGGGCGATTCGGCCGGCGGTCATCTGGCCGCGCTGGTCGGCCTCACCGAGCGGCCCGCCGTAGCGGCGGTCGTCGGCATCTTCGGCGTGTACGATCTGGCCGCGCAGTGGCAGCACGACCTCCCATCGCGGCCCAACGACAACATCACGCAGATATTCCTCGGCCCCGCGCTCGTGGATAACCGGCAGCTCTACTTCGATGCATCGCCGATCAGCTACGTGACGACGGCCAACGCCGGACCCGCTTTTTTGCTTACCTGGGGCACCCACGACGACATCGTAGATCCGGCGCAGTCCGAGGCGTTCTTGCTCGCACTCAAGCAGGCGGGATTCTACGTGCGTACGGTCATCCAGGATGCGCCGCACTTCTGGGCCGGCGACCCGCTCGACGAAGCCGGCAGTCACTCCGCCTTCTTTGCTGCGCGGTTGCTGCGCTTCTTGGACGACCGCTTCCCGCACTAGCCGAGCGGACCGGCGTTCCAGGTCGGTGCGGGCCGGCGGCGGAAACCCGAGCGCATGAAAACGGTAGCACTCGGTGCGCAAGGTCTCAAGGTTTCGGCGATGGGGCTCGGCTGCATGATGATCGCCGGGCACTATGGCCACGCCGACGCGGATGAATCGACGCGCGTGATCGACGCGGCGCTCGATGGCGGCATCACGCTTTTCGATACGGCCAACGTGTATGGCGGCTCGCAGAACGAAGTCTTCGTCGGCAAAGCGCTCGCGAAGGTCCGCGATCGCGTGACGATCGCGACGAAGTTCGGCTTCACGCGCCCGGGCGGCGGCGGTAAGGGTCCCGGCGGCGGTGCCGCCGGTGCGATGGGCGTCGACGGTTCGCCGGCGCACGTGCGCGAAGCGTGCGATGCATCACTCGGACGCCTGGGCATCGAGACGATCGATCTGTACTACCTGCATCGCGTCGATCCAAAGGTGCCGATCGAAGAGACCGTCGGCGCGATGAGCGAACTCGTGAAGGCCGGCAAAGTGCGCTACCTCGGTCTCTCGGAGGTCGTCGAGGCGACCGTGCGGCGCGCGCACGCGGTGCATCCGATCAGCGCCGTGCAGAACGAATATTCACCGTGGTCGCGCGAGCCGGAAAAAATGTTCGCGGCGTTGAGCGAGCTCGGCGTCGGCCTCGTCGCGTACAGTCCGCTCGGGCGCGGCTTTTTCGCGGGCACGCTCAATTCGTACGCAGACCTCGCCGACAACGACAACCGCAAGGGTTATCCGCGCTTCAAGGCCTTCGAAGAGAATCGCCCGGTGATCGACCAATTCAAAGCGCTTGCGGCGCGCCGTGGCTGTTCGCCGGCACAGCTGTCGCTGGCGTTCGTAATGGCGCAGGGCCATGGCGCGGTGCCGATCCCCGGAACGAAGCACGTCAAACATCTGCTCGACAACCTCGGCGCGGTCGATATCGTCCTCACTTCCGCCGAGATTGCCGAGATCGATCGCATCGTCGCGACCGTTCCCGTCGTCGGCGAACGCTACGCCGACACCACCCTGCTCCAAGCCTAATTCGGGTCGCCGGCGCAACCGAAACGAATTTCTGCCGATAGGGTAAAGTAAAGAGCACAGACCGGCAAAGGTGAGCGACCCGGGGCCCCGAAGTGCAACCGGGTCGCATGTCGCCGCGGCGGTCTGCGAACACTGTAGACAATTGAGGATGGAAGTTGGCTGTTAACGCCGAGTCCTTCGTGCCCAATTGGGAGCTCACACAGCTCCTCGATATCTTCCCCCTCCCCATCCGCCAAGCGCTGATACGGCTTCCGAACATCGACAGCGTGATCGAAGTCGTCCTCGACTTAGGTCGCAGGCCGGAAGCGCGCTTCGAAGACGACTTCGTCTTCCTCACCGACAACCCGGTGACGCACGAAGACATGGCCGCGGTCGTTTCGCATCTCTCGCCGTTCGGCGGAGATAACCGCGCGGGCATCGAGCAAACGTTGCATCGCATCAGCGCGATTCGCAACCGCACGGGAAATATCGTCGGCCTCACCTGTCGCGTCGGTCGCGCGGTGTACGGCACGATCGACATCATTCTCGACGTCATACGCAGCGGGAAATCGATCTGTTTACTCGGACGCCCGGGCGTCGGCAAGACGACGATGCTGCGCGAATGCGCGCGCGTGTTGAGCGAAGACCGCAAACGCGTCGTCATCGTCGATACATCCAACGAAATCGCCGGTGACGGCGACGTGCCGCATCCCGGCATCGGTCACGCCCGGCGCATGCCGGTCACGATTCCCTCCCAACAGCACAACGTCATGATCGAAGCGGTCGAAAACCACATGCCGCAAGTGATCGTCATCGACGAGATCGGCACCGAAGCCGAAGCGATGGCCGCGCGCACGATCGCCGAACGCGGCGTACAATTGATCGGTACCGCGCACGGGCAAACGCTCGAGAACCTGCTGATGAATCCGACCTTGGCCGATCTCATGGGCGGGATCAGCGCGGTCACGCTCTCCGATGAAGAAGCGCGCCGTCGCGGCACGCGCAAGACCGTGCTCGAACGCAAGGCACCGCCGACCTTCGACGTGCTGATCGAGATCCAAGACCGCGATCGCCTAGCGATCCATCAGAACGTCGGCGAAGTCGTCGATGCGCTCCTGCGCGGCTATACGCCGCAGCCCGAAGTCCGCCAGCGGACGGCGAGCGGCGGGATCGATATCGTACAAGAAGCCGATCCGGCCGCGTTGGCGGTGATCGAAACGCAACCTCGGACGCAACAGCGCGAAGACGAGATGCTCTTCGGGCCCAACGGCGAGGCCGTCGGCGAGCACGACAAGCCGCTGATGATCTTCCCGTACGGCGTGTCGCGCAACAAGATCGAACGCGCGATCCAGAACCTGCGCGTCAACGCCTCGATCGCCCGCAAGTGGGACGAGGCCGACGTGGTCGTCACGCTGAAGACGCTCGAGCGCAAAGAGTCCGAACGGCTAAAATCGATTGCGGCCGAGAACGTGCCGATCTACTCGATCAAGACGAACACGACGACGCAGATCCAGACGGCGCTCAAGGACGTGTTCAACCTGCCCGCGCTCGACGTCGAAGAGATCGCGATGCGCGAGGCCGAGGAAGCCGTCTATCAAGTGCTGCTCGACAGCCGCGCCGTCGAACTCACGCCGCAGACGTCGTACGTGCGCCGGCAGCAGCATCTTCTCGCGGAACGCTATCGTCTGCAGTCGCGCAGCACCGGTCTCGAACCGAACCGGCGCGTGCGCATCTACAAGTCGGAGAACTAGGCCTAGGACTCGACCTTTACCGCACCCGATTCGTCGATCATGATGACGGAGTCGAACGTCTGCGGGTCGGCACCGTCGCTGCCGGCGATGCGGCTGTGAACCGCCAACCGTTGCTTGCCCTTATCGTTGCCGAGGCTGGACATGCGCAGAAGGGGCTGCTGGTTGGGCTGCGGCATGTCGAGCCGCCCGAGACGAATCAGCGCGTCGAGCACGTGCTGCTGCACCCGCATCGGAAGCATACGGTACGCGTCGTCGCTCTTGTCCATCGCGGCAAGCTCAGCCGCGGCTTTGTTTCCGACTTCGTGCATGTCTTTGCAAAAGCGAACCAGCGCGTCGTAGTCGTCGGCGGCGATGCCGCTAAAACTACAGCCCAGCAGCGTCCACTGCATGTTCTCGCGCAGAATGGTCCCGCTGCGCGCCGTTTTAAGCCGGCAGCGAATCTTGCGGCGTTCGAGTTCCATGATAACGTCGAAGTCGGGTACGCCGGGCGGCGATTTGGTCGCTAGGAGGCAACCGTTAAGCGAAATCTCCATGCCGATGCCGGGGATCAGCTCGGTGCCGTTCTTGACCCAAGAAATGTTGAAGCGCACCTTCTTACGAGGCGAGTGACGGCGTTCTTTCTGCTTTCCACTGAACAGTTTGGTCAGCTCGTTGAACAATACGCTCTCCCGGAGCTCGGCATACCGATGGCGAATCCACGGCGGTGTTTATCACGTTCGAGGGCATTGAAGCCGCTGGAAAGTCGACGCTCATCGCAGCGTTGAACGACGACCTACGGGCTCGCGGCGAAAACGTCCTCGTTACCCGCGAGCCTGGCGGTACGCCATTCGGTGACCGTATTCGCCAAATCTGGCGCGATCCCGCGAGCGCGATCGACCCGCTGGCCGAGGCGCTGCTGATGAGCGCCGATCGCGCCCAGCACGTGGCGACCGTGATCGCCCCGGCGGCGCGGGCCGGCACCACGATCCTGTGCGACCGCTATTTCGATGCGACCATCGCCTACCAAGGCTTCGGCCGGGGGCTCGACATCGAAATGCTCCTGGAACTCTCGCTCCTGGCGACCAGCCGGATCACGCCCGACCTTACGCTGCTGGTCGATATACCGCCCGAGCTATCGCTCGCTCGAGTGCGGGCGCGCGGTGAAGCGGACCGCATGGAATTGGAGGACGTGGCCTTCCACGCTCGCGTCCGGGCGGGATATGGGGAACTGGTAAAGCGCTACAGCCACCGCTTCGTCGTCCTCGACGGAACGCAGCCGCCGGCGGAGGTACTGGCTGCCGCCCACCTGGCGATCGCCACGCGGCGTGCGGCGATCCGGTGATCGACGGACACTTCGATATCGTCGGCGCCGCCGGTCCGACGCACTTCTTCGAGGCCCTCACAGAGAAAACGCTCTCGCATGGCTACCTCTTCGCCGGCCCGGCCGGAGTAGGGAAGAAGACCTTCGCGCTGCGCTTGGCCCAATCGCTGCTGTGCGTCACGCCGAAGACGACACTGCTCGGCTACTGCGGGACGTGCAGCGGATGCACGCGCGTCATGGGCGGGGTCCATCCCGATCTCTACCTCGCCGAAGGCCAGGTGAAGATCGGCGAGCGGGAAGGCGGCGGCTTCCACGCTGCCGAGGAGGCCACGGCGCGCGATCTCGTCCGTCAGCTCTCTATGCATTCCTACGCCGGCGGCCGCCGGGTCTTCGTGTTGGGCGACGTGGACTTCACGCGCGAAGCCGCCAATGCGCTGCTGAAGTTTTTCGAAGAGCCGCCGGCGGGCGTACTCTTGCTGCTGACGACGACCACGATCGCGCGAATCTTGCCGACCATCCGCTCGCGGCTGCTCGAGGTGACGTTTCCGCTGCTTGCGAGCCGCGAGGTCGCTGCGATCCTCGAGCGCGAAGGCGCCGAGCCGGACGTCGCCGCCCATGCGGCGGCCATCGCCGGCGGCAGTACCACGCGCGCGCGCGCCCTGCTCGAGGGTGAGGGCTCGATGCGCGATTCCGCCGTGACCTGGTTTTTCGCCACGCTCGAGGGCGGCAACGCCGACGCGAGCGGATGGGCGACGCGGCCCACGCTCGAGGAAGGGCTCGAGGTCGTGAAGACGCTCACGCGCGACTGGCTCGCGCTGCGCGTCGGCGGCACCGGCGTTCCGCTCTTAGCGCGCGATCAAGCCGACCGGATCGGCCGGTTACCGCAACGCGATCCGATTGCGATCGCGCGCGCACTCGGCGCGCTCGGCGACGCCGAGCGAATCGCCCGCACCAACGTGTCCCCCGCGCTGGTCGCCGACCTGGCAAAGATGGCGCTCGTAACCGTGGGTACCGGAGCGTAACGAAGCGCAGCGCAGTGCAGTCGAGGAACCCACCTAGGGTACCGGAGCGTAACGAAGCGCAGCGCAGTGCAGTCGAGG